>Ga0136846_1226736_pt1 | contig 127027 bp, 110 predicted proteins | sample HopSoiMetagenom2_FD_96841 | JGI IMG/M metagenome (GOLD analysis project Ga0136846, IMG submission 96841) | Grasslands soil microbial communities from Hopland, California, USA - 2 Assembly 2016 (version 4) | ecosystem: Environmental > Terrestrial > Soil > Grasslands | place: USA: Hopland... | reverse complement strand
GCCCCGGCGCCCGCCGCCGACTTCGACCCCGCCAGCGTCCCGGAAAGCACCGCGACCCTGCCGCCGTTCCCGTTCTTCGCGATCCCCGACGGCATGGAAAGCACCTTCGACGACAAGGACAAGCTCGCGAACTTCGACCGCCAGTTCTTCATCGCCGGCGGCAAGGCGGTGCCGGTGGAAGGGAAGATCTTCCACGACCGCTTCAAGCTCGACGGCGGCAAACGCACCTACAGCGAAACCGAATTCCTGCGCAACTACGAGAACGCGGCCCTGGCCCTCGGCGCGAAGAAGATCAACGACGTGCAGTACACCTACGAGGTCGTCGATGCCGCCGGCGGCCGCGATGCGCTGGAGAAGACCAACTACGCCGCGGCGATGGTCCCGGACTACCGTCACGACATCTACCTGCTGCGCCAGGGCGGCAAGGAGTGGTGGATCGACGTCAGCACCGGCTCGTTCCCGCTGCACGGCTACGTCGTGGTGCTGGAGAAGGAAGGCATGCAGCAGTCGCTGGGCTTCCTCGACGCCGCGGCCATGAAGCAGGCGATCGACAAGGACGGCCGCGTCGCCCTGCACATCAACTTCGATACCGACAAGGCGACCCTGCGTCCGGACGCACAGCCGGTGATCGAGGAGATCCACAAGCTGCTGTCCGGCGATCCCGGGCTGAAGCTGTCGATCGAGGGCCACACCGACAACACCGGCGCCCCGGCGCACAACCAGGACCTGTCCACGGCCCGCGCGCGCAGCGTGCTGGGGGCGCTGGTCGGGCTGGGCATCGACCCGGCGCGGCTGTCGTCCAGGGGCTTCGGCCAGGACAAGCCGGTCGCCGACAACGGCACCGAGGACGGCCGCGCGCAGAACCGCCGCGTGGAGCTGGTGAAGCGGTAGGGCGGCCCCCTGGCCCGCCGTTGCGGCCCGGACGATCCGTAGGGCGGCCCTGGGCCCGCCATTGCGGCGTCTGCGGTCGCCGCGCAAGGCATCGGAGCCGTTTCAATCAACGTTCGGCCTCGCCGGACGCATCGCGACGGCGGGCCAAGGCTCGCCCCACATGGGCTACCCTGTGCGCCCCCACGATCTGCGTACACCGCCATGCCCTCCTTCGACATCGTCTCGGAAGTCGACGTCCACGAGCTGACCAACGCCGTCGACCAGGCCAACCGCGAGCTGGCCAATCGTTTCGACTTCAAGAACGTCGACGCGAAGTTCGCGCTCGACGACAAGCTGATCACCCAGTCCGCACCCAGCGAATTCCAGCTCCAGCAGATGACCGACATCCTCCGCGCCCGGCTGATCGCGCGCGGCATCGACGCCCGCTGCCTCGACTTCGCCGACATCGAGACCAACCTCGCCGGCGCGCGCCAGAAGATCACGGTCAAGCAGGGCATCGAGCGCGACCTCGCGAAGAAGATCCAGACGACGATCAAGGACGCCAAGCTCAAGGTCGAGGCCCAGATCAACGGCGACAAGCTGCGCGTCACCGGCAAGAAGCGCGACGACCTGCAGGCGACGATGGCGCTGCTGCGCGGCCAGACCTTCGAGCGGCCGCTGCAGTTCGACAACTTCCGGGACTGAACGCCGTGGACCCCGCAGCGTCCGACGACGCCCCCGAACTCGCCGCCACCCGCCGCTGGCTGGAGCGCGCGGTGATCGGGCTGAACCTGTGCCCGTTCGCCAAGTCGGTGTACGTCAAGCAGCAGGTGCGCTTCGTGCTCAGCGACGCGGAGCTGGAGGACGACCTGCTGGAGGAACTGGCCGAAGAACTGCTGCGCCTGCGCGATACGCCTGCGGACGAGATCGACACCACGCTGCTGGTGCATCCGCGGGTGCTGGCCGACTTCCTCGAGTACAACGACTTCCTCGACCGCGTCGACGCGCTGGTCGAGGCGCTGGACCTCGACGGCGTGCTGCAGGTCGCGAGTTTCCACCCGCAGTACAGGTTCGCCGACACCGACCCCGACGACCCGGGCAACGGCACCAACCGCGCGCCCTACCCCACCCTGCACCTGCTGCGCGAGGAGAGCCTCGACCGCGCGGTGGCGGCGTATCCCGATCCGGACGCGATCGTGCAGCGGAATCTGGCGACGATGGAAGCGCTGGGCCTGGACGGCCTGCAGCGCCTGCTCGAAGACGAGAAGCCGGCCGCGCACGACACGTGACCCGCGATCGGCTGATGCGCCGTCGGCCGATCCGCAATCGACCCAGCCTTGGAAGCCGCGACTTTCAGCCCCTCTCCCGCGAGGGGGAGAGGCGAGAAGAACGTGCCCAGAACTGACGACGCCTCTCGAAACATCCGCTTCAAGCCCCTCTCCCCTCGCGGGAGAGGGGTTGGGGAGAGGGGGTGAACGACGATCGCCTTCGGACAAACGCGGCGGAGCGGCGCCCCTCTCCCCCGGCCCCTCTCCCGCGAGGGGAGAGGGGAGAAGAGCGCGCGGCACGCGGAGCGCGGTCACTTGCGAGCGCGATCACCTGCGAATCGCGGTCACCTGCCGATCCATGCATACGCCTCGCCCAGCGACGCGGCGATCCGGTGCCCCAGCGCCCGCGTCGCCTCGTCCGGCGGCACCAGGTCGGGGACCTGCACCGGCGTCATCCCGGCCGCGAGCGCCGCGCGCACGCCGAAGGCCGAGTCCTCGAACACGACGCAGCGCGCGGGATCGACGCCGAGCGCGGCGGCGGCCTTGAGATAGCCTTCCGGCGCGGGCTTGGGCTCGACCACGTCGCTGCCGGTGACCACCACCTCGAAGTAATGCGCGATGCGGCTGGTCTCGAGCTTGCGCAGCGCGCGCTCGCGATGGGTGGAGGTGACCACCGCGCGCGGCATGCCGCGCGACTGCAGGTCGTCGAGCACGTCGCGGACGTGCGGCTGCAGCGGCATGCCGTCCTCGATGCGCTGCCGGTAGCGCGCGTAACAGCCCTCGCGCAGCGCGTGGACCTGCGCCTCGCTCATGCTTCGCAGCAGCAGCGGCACGTAGTCGCGGTCGTGCATGCCGATCATGCGGAACCACAGGGCGTCGTCGACCTCCAGCGCGAGCTCGCGCGCGGCCGCGCGCCAGCAGTCGATGATCGCCCGCTCGCTGTCGAGCATCAGCCCGTCCATGTCGAACAGCACGGCCTCGGGGACGAACGGAATCCGGCTCATGCCGCCCCCTCGGCGAACAGGCGCGCACGATCGTCCTCGTCCAGCGCCCGCCAGTCGCCCTCGGCGAGGTCGTCCAGCGCCAGGCCGCCGACCTGCGGCCGGTGCAGCGCCTCGACATGGTTGCCGACCGCGGCGAACATCCGCCGCACCTGGTGGTAGCGGCCCTCGTGCAGCACCAGCCGCACGCGTCGCGCGTCGAGCGCGGTCAGCTCCGCCGGCAGCAGCGGTTTCGTTTCGGATTCCAGCAGCAGCGTCCCGCTGGCGAACAGCGCCGCCTCGTCGCCACGCAGCGGCTGCGCCAGGGTCGCCTCGTAGGTCTTCGGCAGTTCGGCCTTCGGCGAGATGATCCGGTGCAGCAGCGCGCCGTCGTCGGTGAACAGCAGCAGCCCGCTGGTCTCGCGATCGAGCCGGCCGACGGTCGACAGCAGCGGATCGCGCAGGCGGAACCGCGGCGGCAGCAGGTCGTACACCAGCCGCCCCTGGTCCTTGGTCGAACAGGTCACGCCGACCGGCTTGTGCAGCATCAGCAGCAGGCCCGGCGCGGGATCCAGCGGCTCGCCGTCGATGCGCACGTCCTCGTGGCGCGCATGCACGTCGAGTTCGTCGTCGGCGTACAGCACGTCGCCGTTCGCATCGGTCACGCGGCCCTCGCGGAACAGCGCCGTGACCTGCTTGCGGCTGCCGTAGCCGAGATTGGCGATGCGGCGCAGGAGCTTCATCGAATCGTTCTCAAGGCATTGTCCTCATCGTCTGGTCGCCGCGATCACCTTGAAGCCCTGCGTCTGCGCGACCGTGCGCACCTCGGCGAAGCGCGCGTCGAGCACGGCTTCGTAGGGCAGGTGCCGGTTCGCCACCAGCCACAGGCGACCGCCGGGATCGAGCGCGTCCGCCGCCGCGGCGATGAACGCACGGCCGATGTCCGGCCGGTCGGCGCGGCCCTGTGCGTGGAACGGCGGGTTGGCGACGATGACGTCGTAGCGCGCGGACAGCCCCGCGGTGACGTCGTGCCAGTGGAACGCCAGTGCCGCGCGGGCGCCGGCGGGATTGCTGCCGGCGAGATTGCGGCGGGCAAGGTCCAGCGCGCGCGCCTCGGCCTCGTACAGGTCGAGCGAGACGATCCCGGGACAGCGCGCCAGCAGTTCGGCGGAGAGATAACCGTAGCCGCAGCCGAGGTCGGCGGCGCGCCCGGCGAGATCGCCCGGCAGGTGCGCGGCCAGCAGCGCCGACGCGGCGTCGATGCGGTCCCAGGCGAACACGCCCGGACGACTGACGAAGCGGCCGTCGGCGATCGCCCGCGGCGCGTCGAGCGCGGACCAGGCGTCGAGCAGGGCGACGTCGACCGTGTCCGCAGCGATCCGCGACCACGCCACCCGGCAGTGATGCTTGGACAGCATCCCGCCGAGGCCGGCGAGCCGTTTCAGGTCGCCTTCCAGCGATTTCGCGCCTTCGTCGTTGGTCGCGCAGACCGCCACCGTGCCGCCCGGCGCGCAGGCGCGCACCGCGCGTGCGAGCAGCGCCCGCGCCTCCTCGCGCTGGCGCGGCGGCAGCGCGAGCACCAGCGGGAAGGCGGCGACGTCATCGGCGGCGGCCTCGCGGACGGTCCAGCCCGAGCGCGCCAACGCATCGGCCTGCGGCCGGAAGCTCTGTTCGCAGACCAGCCCGTCGCGCGCGACGGCGCGCAGCGGCCAACCGTCGCGGGCGCGCAGGAACAGCGCGCCGCCGGCCGTCGGCCACGCGAGGACGCCGCTGGCGAACGGCAGCATCAGGACGTCGAGGGCCGGATCATCGGCGGCGGCCATGCGGGAACGGAGGGCGATCGGGACGGGCGCCCATTGTAGGCGGCGGGCCGTGAGGTTTCCCCCGCCGCCGCGAATCATGTGAGCATCCTCCCTTGCCGATGCCGACGTGATCGCCGCCGACGCCCCGATGGACGTGACCCGCACCCGCTTCGCCGCCCTGCTCGATGCGCATCGCGGCATCGTGTTCAAGGTCGCGAACACCTACTGCCGCCACCCCGACGACCGCCAGGACCTCGTCCAGGAGATCGCGACCCAACTGTGGCGCGCATTCCCCGGCTACGACCCGGCGCGGTCGTTCACCACCTGGATGTACCGGATCGCGCTGAACGTGGCGATCTCGCACGTCCGCAGCGACGCGCGGCAGGCCCCGCTGGTGCCGATCGACGACCACGACGGCCATCCGGCGCTCGCGGTGGAGGACACCGGCCCCGAGGACGAACGGGTGCGCGCGCTGTATGCGGTGATCGACCGCCAGCCGCCGCTCGACCGCGCCCTGTTGCTGCTGTGGCTGGACGAACGCAGCCAGCGCGAAATCGCCGACGTGCTCGGCATCACCGAAAGCAACGTCTCGACCAAGCTCAACCGCCTCAAGCAGCGCATCCGCGAGCAGCTCGCGGACGACGACGCATCCTGACCCACCGGCATCGCCCGGCTCCCTCCGAAGGCAGACCCCACGATGGATACCCGCATGGAACTCGACGAACTCAAGCAGGCGTGGCAGTCGCTCGACCGGCGCCTGCAGCAGCAGAACACCCTCCAGCTCGCGGTCCTTCGCGAACAGAAGACCGGCCGCATCCAGTCCAGCCTGCGTCCGCTGTTCTGGGGCCAGGTGGCGCAGATCGCGTTCGGCATCGTCATGCTGATCGCCGGCGTGTGGCTGTGGCGGCACCTGCACGCGGTCACCGCCATCCTCGTCGCCGGCATCGTGGTGCAATTCTACGGCGTCGCCACGATCATCGCCGGCAGCGTCGTGCTCGAAGGCATCGCCGGCATCGATCGCAGCCTGCCGGTGCTGGAGCTGCAGCGGCGGCTCGCGAAACTCCGCCGCGCCTACCTGATCGGCGGCATGGTGGTCGGGCTGCCCTGGTGGGTGCTGTGGATGGCGCCGCCGGTGATCCTGCTGTCGCTGCACGCGCACGAAACCGGCACGTCGATCCCCGCCGCGGCCTGGGGCTGGTTCGCGAGCGGCGCGGTCGGCCTGGTCGCGACGCTCGGGTTCTTCCGCTGGCTGCGCCGACCCGGCCGCGAAGCCCTCGCGAGGCGACTCGACGACGCAGCCGCCGGCAGCAGTCTGCGTCGAGCGCAGGCCGAACTGGACGCGCTTGCCCGCTACGCGGAGGAGTGAGCCGGCCGCTCCGCCCCTCTCTCCGACACTCGTGTAGGAGCGACGTGAGTCGCGACCGGCTGCGGATCGCCTTTCCGAGGACCGTCGCGACTCACGTCGCTCCTACGAGAAAGACCTGCGAGCGATGCGACTCGCGCATGCCGGACACGACCGGCGGCTGCCTTTCCCGAAGCAACAAGCCCGCCCCCACCGCACCCCTACCTGCCCCTGTAGGAGCGACGTGAGTCGCGACCGCCTGCGGATCGCCCGTCCGGAGACCGTCGCGACTCACGTCGCTCCTACGAGAAAGACCTGCGGGGAATGCGACTCGCGCATGCCGAACACGACCGGCGGCTGCCCTTTCCGAAGCAACTAGCCCGCCCCCACCGCACCCCTACCTGCCCCTGTAGGAGCGACGTCAGTCGCGACCCGCTGCGGACAGCCTTTCCGAAAACCGTCGCGACTCACGTCGCTCCTACAAAAATCCTGCAAAAACACGAGATCTGCGGGAATGCGCTTCGAGCGGCCTGAAGGCCGCCCTACCGGGCACCGGGAGTCGCGGCGGCGATCAGCTTTCCAGTTCGCGCAGTGTCACCGACGGCGCGACGTCCAGCACGCGGCGGGTCGCGAACAGGCCGGCGACCAGCGCCGCGAGCAGGCCGAGCCCGGCGCCGGTGGCGGCCATCGCCCAGTCGATGCGCCACGGCAGGTCGAACACGCGGGTCGCGACCACGCCGGCGAGCACGCTCGCCGCGACCGCTGCCACCACGCCCGACAGCAGGCCGATCGCCGCGAACTCGGATGCCTGCGCGAGCCGCAACTGGCGACGACTGCCGCCCAGCGCCCGCATCACCCCGCCCTCGCGCAGGCGCTCGTCCTGGCTGGCGCTGACCGCCGCCAGCAGCACCAGCACGCCGGCGGCCAGCGAGAACCAGAACACCACCTGGACCACGGTCGCGACCTGGTCGCCGATGCTGCGGACCTGGGTGAGGATCGCGTCGACGTCGATCACGGTGAGGTTGGGGAAGCGCTCGACCAGCCCCGCGGTGAAGCCCTGCGCGGTCGGCGGCACCTTCACCGCGGTGATGTAGCTGGCGGCATAGCCGTCCAGCGCGCCCGGCGACGCGACGACGAAGAAGTTCGGCCGGAAACTCTCCCACTGCACCGTGCGCAGGCTGGTGATGGTGGCCTCGAAGCGCTGCCCGGCGATATCGAACGCCACCCGGTCGCCGACCTGCCAGCCCAGCGATTCGGCGAAGCGCTGCTCCACCGACAGTTCCGGCTTCGCGAGCTTGCGCGGCGGCCACATCCGGCCTGCCACGACCGCGTTGTCGTCGCCCACCGCGTCGGCCATCGACAGGTTGAACTCGCGCTCGGCGAGCCGCTTGGCCTGGTCGCCGCGACCGGCGAAATCGGCGCCGGTGACGGCGCGGCCGTTGTAGCCGACCAGGCGCGCGCGGATCATCGGAAACAGCGTCGGCGGCGCCACGCCCTGCCCGGCGATGTACGCGCGCACCGCGGCCATCTGGTCCGGCTGCACGTTGACGACGAAACGGTTGGGCGCGTCCGCCGACAGCGACAGCCGCCAGCGATCGAGCAGGTCGGTGCGCACGAACGTGAGCAGCAGCAGCGCCATCAGCCCCAGGCCCAGCGCGGACACCTGCGCCACGCTGGTGCCGGCGCGGCGGCTGACGTTGGCCAGGCCGTAGCGCAGGCTGCCGCGCAGGCGCGTGCGCAGGCGGCGGACCAGCGCGATGAGCGCGAACGCCACCGCCGCCAGCGCGGCCAGGGTCAGCGCGATGCCGGCGAGCATGGTCAGGCCCAGCGTCGCCGAACCGGCCTGCCACCACAGCAGCGCGGCGAGGCCGGCGAACCCGGCCAGCCCGACCGCCCAGGCGCTGGGCTCGGTCGCGTCGAGATCGCGGCGCAGTACGCGCAGCGCCGGCACCCGGCGCAGCGCCAGCACCGGCGGCGCGCCGAACGCCAGCAGCACCACCAGGCCCACGCCGAGCCCGCGCAGCGCGGGCCACGGACCCGCCGGCGGGATCGACACCTTCAGCGCATCGGCCAGCCACGCGCCGACCGCCCACTGCAGCGCGAAGGCGATGGCGACGCCGATCGCGCTGGCGACCACGCCGAGGATCGCCAGTTCGCCGATGTGGATCGCCGCCAGCGTGCGCTGCTGCGCGCCGAGGCAGCGCATCACCGCGGCGCCGGACAGATGCCGCTCGCTGTGGCGGCGCGCGGCCATCGCCACCGCGACCGCGGCCAGCACCACCGACACCAGCGCGGCGAGGCCGAGGAAGCGCCCGGCGCGATCCAGCGCGGACCGGATCTCCGGCCGCGCATCGGCGATCGTCTCCAGCTTCTGCCCGCGTCCGAGCGCGTCGCGCGCGAGCCGCGTGAACCGTTCGACCGCGGCCGCATCGCCGGCGACGACCAGTTTGTATTCGATGCGGCTGCCCGGCTGCACCAGTCCGGTGCCGGCGAGGTCGTCCATCGCCGCGAACACCCGCGGGGCCACGTTGAAGTAGTCGATGCTGCCGTCGGGCTCCTGCAGCACCAGCGCGGCGAGGCGGAACTCCGTGGTGCCGAGCGCGATCGTGTCGCCGAGCTTCGCGCCCAGCGCGTCGGCGCCGGCGCGGCTCAGCCACAGCGTGCCCTTCGACGGCCCGTTCGCGACCACATGCTCGCCGCGGCCGTCGACGATGCGAAACGTGCCCCGCAGCGGGAAGTCCGCGCCGAGCGCGCGCAGTTCGCCGAGCTTGAGTTTGGCGGTCTCGCCGCGGCCGAGCCGGATCATCGTCGGCAGTTCGGCCAGTTCGGTGCGCTTGAGCCCGGGCGACCGCGCCGCGGCCAGGATCGCGCCGTCGATCGGCGCATCGCCGCGCACCACCGCGTCGCCGCCGAGCAGGCGGTTGGCCTCGATCGCCAGCGCGCGCCCGGCGCGATCGGTGACGAAGCCGACCGCGGTCACCGCGGTCACCGCCAGCACCAGCGCCGCGATCAGGATGCGGATGTCGCCGGCGGCGAGGTCGCGGCGCAACTGCCGCCAGGCGAGCGCCAGCGTCCTCATGCGCCCACCAGCCGGCCGCTGTCGAGCCGCAACTGGCGGTCGCAGCGCTCGGCGAGCCGGGCGTCGTGGGTGACCAGCACCAGCGTCGTGCCGGCCTCGGCGTTGAGCCCGAACAGCAGATCGACGATGGCCGCGCCGGTGCGGGTGTCGAGGTTGCCCGTCGGCTCGTCCGCGAACAGCAGCGCCGGCCGGGTCACGAACGCCCGCGCCAGCGCCACGCGCTGCTGCTCGCCGCCGGACAACTGCCGCGGATAGTGGCCGAGGCGCTCGCCCAGGCCGACGCGATCGAGGATGGCCCGCGCCGGCGTCTCCGGATCGGCGTCGCCGCGCAGCTCCAGCGGCAGCATCACGTTCTCCAGGGCGGTCAGCGAGGGCAGCAACTGGAAGCTCTGGAACACGAACCCGACCTTCTCGCCGCGCACCTTCGCGCGGCCATCCTCGTCGAACGTGGACAGCGGCGCGCCGTCGAGCAGCACCCGCCCGGCGGTCGGCGTGTCCAGCCCCGCCATCAGCGCCAGCAGCGTGCTCTTGCCGGAGCCGGAGGCGCCGACCACCGCGATGCGCTCGCCTGCGGCGATCCGGAAGTCGATCCCGTCGAGGATGGTCAGTTCGCTGCCAGGCAGCTTCACCCGCTTGCCGAGGCCTTCGACGGCGAGCGCAGGCGGAACGGCGGGGGTCGAGACGGGGGCTGCGGTGGCGGGGTCGGCCGTGGTCGTGGACATGCGCAAGGACGCCGTGGGGGACGAATGGGGGTTATGGGGCGATACGGCGGGGATCGCAAGGCGGATGCGACCCAACCGATGGCAGGCGGGCGGGCCGCCCGGGCCGCCGTCCCCTCGGCCCCGCGGCGATGGCGCCCAACGTCCCTCGGCGGCCGGATCGGCGGTCGCGCACACGGGCGACGCACCGCTCGGCGTCCCCCGATCGCGGCGCCGCCCTCGCCTGCGCTGCCGACGATGCCGCACGACGGATGCCCCCATTGCACGGCATCGCGCATGCGACCCGTCGATTGACAACAAAATCTTTCACTCCTAGCCTCGCATCATCGCGCTCTCCGAAGGAGCACCATGACGCGTCCGGCCTTTGCCGCTGCACGCCGCACCACGCTTGTCCTGCGCACGCTTGCCCTGCTGCTGCCGAGCGCGCTCTCCGCCTGCCAGCCGCCCGGCGCCTCGCCGGCGAACGCCGACAAGCCCGTCGAACTCAAGGTGCGTCCCCGCCCGCAGCAGGCCTACCGCATCGTGATGACGATCGAGAATGCGCCGGGGCCGTTCGCACAGATCGTCGGTTCTGCGCGCTACGACGTGGTCAACTACCAGGCCTGTGGCGAACTCAGCAGGATTCGCGGCGCGGAAGGCGTGGCTTCGCGGATCGAGACCCAGCCGGAAGTCCGCATGGAGCGCCTGTCCGACAACACTTACGCCGCGACCGTCCATGCCGACCTGATGATCGACGACGACTACTACGGCCGCGGAACGTGCCATTGGAAGTTCAGCTACTTCAGCGCGTTGCTGCGGGCCACGGGAGATGAGCGGGAGACGCGTTTCCTGCCCAGCATCGACGCCGAAGATATCGCTTCTGGAAAGCGTGTGACCTGGCACTTCCCCAAGATCAGATATCCCGCAAGCGGCATACCTGATTTCGCAGAATTCGGAGACACGGATCCATCCAGGTTCCGGACTGAGATACAAGACCAACTCTTCAGCATCACGCTGGCGGCGCAGGAAGTACGACGGTAAACCAGACGAGTCCGAATAACGTCGATCTCGCGCAGGATGCGGATCGAAATCGCATCGTCTTTGCTCAGACTGCCGGGAAAAATGATACCGTCCACACTCATGGATTCCAGTACAGCATCCTTGAACATCAGAACGGTCTCCGCGCAAGGCACACAGGCCCGCTCTACTCGCACACGATTGCAGCCGGCATTGCTGCCTCGTTTCTCGACATCATGCCGATGATGTAGTTTGACAACATATTTTTTCACTCTTAGTCTGCCCACACCCTCTCGCGAAGGACCGCCCATGTCGCGTCCGGCCTTCCTCTCTGCACGTTGCATCGCGCTTGCCCTGCTGCTGGCGAGTTCGCTCTCTGCCTGCCAACTGCCAGGAAACACGCCCATGAACGCCGAAAAGACCGTCGAACTCAAAGTGCGTCCCCGCCCGCAGCAGGCCTACCGCATCGTGATGACGATCGAGAATGCGCCGGGGCCGTTCGAGCAGATCGTCGGTTCTGCGCGCTACGACGTCGTCAACTACCAGGCCTGCGGCGAACTCAGCAGGATTCGCGGCGCGGAAGGCGTGGCTTCGAGGATCGAAACCCAACCGGAAGTCCGCATGGAGCGCCTGTCCGACAACACTTACGCCGCGACCGTCTACGCCGACCTGATGATCGACGAGGACTACTACGGTCGCGGAACGTGCCATTGGAAGTTCAGCTACTTCAGCGCGCTGCTGCGGGCCACGGGAGATGAGAGGGAGACGCGATTCCTCCCCAGCATCGACGCCACGGAAATTTTTGAGAAAAAAGCGATCCGCAAGTACTTCTGGAAAAAAAGCTATCCAATGGACAGTCCCCTGCCCTCCAACGGGCATGGATTTCCTGAATTCGGACAAATGAATCTGGATAATGTCCCAGACGATAGGAAATCGGAATTTTTCAGCATTGTTCTAGCGGCAAGCGATGTTCGGCCATGAGTCAAACAACGCAACAGAACGCCGATCTTTCCCAAGATGCTTACCACACCTATCCCGTTGGAATCAGGCCGCCCGGTACGACGGACACCATTGATCTCCAAGGGACCCGATACAGCATCCTCGAACACCAGAGCAATCCCCGCACGGGCTATCAGGGCACGATCTACCAGCGCGTGGACACCGGCGACATCGTGGTGGCGCATCGCGGCACCGAGATCGACCAGGGCATCGGCCCCCTGGTGAAGGATGCGCTCTGGACCGACGGCCGGATGGTCGCTTCCCGGCTCAATCCGCAGGCGCAGGAGGCCATTGAGCTCACCCGGCATGCCATCGAATTCGCAAATCGCGAAGCCAGAATACCGGGGCATCGCATCCCCGAAGTCACCGTCACCGGCCACTCCCTCGGCGGTACGCTGGCGCAGATCGGCGCGCATCATTTCGGCCTCAAGGGCGAGACCTTCAACGCCTACGGCGCCGCCAGCCTGGGCCTGGGGATTCCGCGGGGCGGCGACGACATGATCAACCACGTCATGGCCAGCGACTTCGTCAGCGCGGCCTCGCCGCAGTACGGCCAGGTGCGGCTGCACGCCTCGCCGAAGGAAGTGGCGACCCTGGTGGGCGCCGGCTACGACAACGACGACCGCTTCGTGGCCGACGTGCGTTCACCGGGCATCGCGCACGCGGCGCTGCTGGGCACGCACGGCATCCACAATTTCACGAACGTCGATGGCGACGGCCGCCCCGACCGGTCCATCCTCGCCGACCCGGACGCACGCCAGCGCGCCGAGCAGTACGCGCCGATGTTCGCCAAATTCCGCGACGAGATGTCGCTGGCGCGCGGCGCGGCCACGGCCGTGACGACCCGCCTCACCCCGGGACTGGTCGGCTACGACAGCGACCGGGTACAGCCGCCGACGCCGGCGGGCGCCCCGGGACGCCGGGAAGGCGTGCAATTGCTGGAGCCGGTGATCGTCCCGCCGCTGCCGGCGCACCTCGACGACGGGTCGCGCATGCCCTCGCCTGCGCCCGCGCCGCGCCCAGCGCCTGCGCGGGACGCACCGCACCCGGATGGGCCCGAGCGCATGACCTATCCGCCGATCCCGGAATACCTGCACGATGCCGATCGCACGTCGCGCCTCGATTCCGCGAGGCCGTCGCCAGGGCAGGCGATCGAACGCCTCGCGCCCGAAGACCGCAAGGTGTTCGATCAGACGCTGCGCATCGCGCAGCAGGCCGGACTGCCGCCCGAACAGGCGCAGAACGCGGCGATGGCGCTGGCCGCGGCCGCGAAGGCCGATCCGCTGATGCAGCACGCGGACCGCATGGTCGAGGCCGACGGCCGGGTGTTCGCCTCGTATCACCCGCACGGCGACCGGGAGCCGATCTTCCACGCCAGCGTGGACCTGAAACAGGCGGGCGGCGTGCCGATCGAAGACAGTCTCCAGCAGATCGCACGGACCCAAGAGCAACAACGGGTCGCACAGCAGACGCCTACGCAGCCCGGGCCGTCGCCGGACGACCCGGCCACGCGCGGGCCGACGCGGGCGCTGTAACGCTTCCGCTCGGCCCCGGACCTCACTCCACCCGCACGTCGTCGATCTCGAACGCGAACGCGCCCTCGCCCTGGCTGGCGGTGAACGCGAGGCCGCGGACGCGGGCGAGGTCGGCGCCGGCGAAGCCCGACAGCGGCAGGCGCACCTCGGCCCAGTCCTTGCCGGAGACGAAGGGCTGGATCGCCGGCATGCCCGAGAGCTGCGCGCCGGAGAACAGCATCGCCGCGTAGGTGCGGCCGTCGCCGCGGGCGCGGAACACCAGCGTCTTGCGGCTGCCGAAGTCGGCGGGCGTCATCGGCTGCGGGCCCGGGAAGAACATCGCGCCGGCCCACGGCATCGCGAAGCCGGACTTGAGTTCGCCACGCAGCGAGAGCACGCCGTTCTCGCGCGCCAGCGTCACCTCGGAATGGCCGCCGGCCATCTGGTCGGTGGTCGCGGTCCAGCCAGCGCCGAACTTCGCCGGCGCCATGCCGCCGGTCGCGGTCGCGCTGCTTCCGAAATCGTCGATGCGGCCGTCGGCGGGAATCGCCGCGCCGGCCGGCGCCGTCACCTGTTTCGGTTCGACGCGGGCGACGGCGTAGCCGTTCTTCCACACCGTGACGATGCGGCGGGTGGCGAGGATGTCCGCGGCGGGATCGCCGTCGACCAGCAGCAGGTCGGCGCGCAGACCCGGCGCGATGCGGCCGCGGTCGTCGAGGTGGAAGCGCCGCGCCGGCGCCGACGTGGCCGCGGCCAGCGCCTGCATCGGCGTGAGGCCGGCGCGCACCAGCAGTTCGAGTTCGCCATGCAGGCTGGCGCCGTGGGTGGTGCCGGGATTGCCGCCATCGGTGCCGGCGAGGATGTCCACGCCCGCGGCATGCAGCGCGCGCACGTCGTCGATCGCGTCGGCCAGCACTTTCGGATGCGGCGCACCGCCGCCGAAACCGGCGCGCAGCGCATCGCGCTGGCTGTCGGCGAGCCACGGCTTCAGCGCCGCGTCGTCGGCGAGGCGCGCGCCTTCCCCGGCATGGGCGATGGTGCCCAGCACCGACAGCGTCGGCACCACGAAGGCGCGATGGCGTTTCGCGGCCGCGACGAACGCGGCATCGGCCGGTTCGCCGAACACGTGCACCAGCCCGTCCGCGCCGGCGTCGACCGCCGCGCGGGCGTCGCGCAGGCGCGAGACGTGCACCACCGCGAGCTTGCCGCGCGCGTGCGCGGCGGCGATGGCGTCGCGGGTCTGCGCGGCGTCGAGCGTGGGCAGGCGGTGGGTGTCGCTGTAGGCGCTGAAATCCTCGAGGATGATCTTCACGTAGTCCGAACCCTCGGCGACGCGCGCGGCGACGAAGGCATCGGCGCTGTCGCCGGGCGCGAGCGTCGGCACCTTGATCCCGTATTCGGTGCCGTGGCCGCCGGGCGCGGTGACCGCGGCGCCGGCGCTCCACAGGTCGGCCTCGTCGGTGCGCGCCAGCGAGGTGCGCTGCGCCCTCAGCTCGGGAAATCGGGTCCAGTCGCCCATCATGTCGAGCTCGGTGGTCACGCCGAAGCGCAGCGCGTCGCGGCGGGCGTCGCCCCAACTGTGCGTGTGGCTGTCGATCAGGCCAGGCAGCAGCGTCTTGCCGCGACCGTCGACCACGACGACGCCTGCGGGTGCGGCGAGGTCTGCGCCGACCGCGGCGATGCGGCCGTCCAGCACCAGCACGTCGGCGGCGGGGCGCACGCGGGCGCCGTCGAACACGCGGGCATCGCGGATCAGGACGTCGTTCGCGGGGTCTGCATCACGCGCGGCAGCGCGCGCGGCGGCAGCCGCGGCGGCCTGGCCGTGGCCGGAAAGCACCGCGGTCGCGATGGCGACGGCGATGGCGAAGAAGGTGGCGCTGCGCGCGGGACGGCGCGACGTCGTGGTCGGGGGCGTGGTCGGGGTGCGCATGGCGATTTCCTCGGGGCGGATGGCAGGGACAAGGGCACAGGACGACCCGGGGCCGCGGACGTGACCGCGACCGGCGAGGGTCGGATGCTGGGGGAAGGAACGGCCGGGGCCGGCGATCAGCCGGCGGGCGGTCCGGTGCGGGTGCAGGCCGGTGTCGTGTTCACAGCCAGCCCTTCTGGCGCGCGAGGCGGTAGGCCTCGATGCGGTTGCCGACGCCGAGCTTGCCGATGGCCTCGGACAGGTAGTTGCGCACGGTGCCGTGCGACAGGTTGAGCTGGGCGGCGATCTCGTTCGCCGACAGGCCTTCGCCGGCGAGCCGCAGCACGCGGCGTTCGCGGTCGGTCAGCGGATCGTGCTCGGACCAGGCCTCCAGCGCGAGCTGCGGGTCGATCGCGCGGCCGCCGCGATGCACCTGGCGCAGCGCCTCGGCGAGCCGTTCGGCCGGCGCGTCCTTGAGCAGGTAGCCGCAGACGCCGGCGTCGAGCGCGCGGCGCAGGAAGCCGGCGCGGGCGAACGTGGTCACGATCACCACCTTCGTCGGCAGCGCGTGGCGCTGCACGCGCTGCGCGAGTTCGAGGCCGGTGAGGCCGGGCATCTCGATGTCGGTGACCAGCAGGTCGGGCTTCAGCCGCTGCAGCTCGCGCCACGCGGCCTCGCCGTCGGCGGCGGCGCCGAGCACTTCGATATCGCTCTCCAGCGACAGCAGCGCGGTCAACGCGCCGCGCACCATCGCCTGATCCTCGGCCAGCAGGATGCGGATCATGCGGCGGCCTCCGCGTCCGGCGCGGCCCCTGCGGCCGCTTCGACCGCGACCGGGGCCACGACGGCCGGCGCGGAAGCCGTCTCCGGCGCATGCAGCGGCACCCGCGCCTCGATCCGCGTGCCGCCGCCGCGCGGCGACTCGACGATCAGGCGGCCGTCGACCGCTTCCAGCCGCTCGCGCATGCCGGTGAGCCCGTTGCCCGGCGCGTCGACGCCGCCGCGGCCGTCGTCGGACACGCGCAGCACCGCGACCTCGCCTTCGATCGCCAGCGCGGCGCGGGCGCTGCGGGCGCGGGCGTGGCGCTGGATGTTGGTCACCGCCTCGCGCAGGGTGAGCGCGAGCGGCGCCTCGACCGCGGCCGGCAGCACGCCGGCGTCGAGGCATTCGGGCGCGATCTCGGCCTCGAACGCGATGCCGTCGCTTTCCAGCAGCAGTTTGGCCGAGGCCAGTTCGGCGGCGACGCCGACCGCGCGGATGCCGGTGACCGCGGCGCGCACCTCGGTCAGCGCTTCGCGCGCCACCCGGCTGACCTCGTCGATCTCGCGCCGCGCCGCCTCGCGCGCCTGCGGCGAGTCGCCGCGCTGCAGCAGCTTGCCGGCGAGTTCGCTCTTGAGCGCCACCAGCGACAGGGTGTGGCCGAGCAGGTCGTGCAGGTCGCGGCCGATGCGTTCGCGCTCGGCCAGCGCGGCGAGCCGGCGGACCTCGTCGTGGCTCAGGCGCAGCGCGGCGTCGGCGTGCATGCGGCGGGCGAAGCTGAGGTTCATCAGCCCCACCGCGAGGCCGACCACGGTGCTGCTGAACAGGTAGATCGTCGGGATGCCCAGCCACAGCCACTCGGCGGCATACAGCGCGTGCATCGCCACCATCGTCACGATCGCGCGCCGCGCCGGCAGGGTGAATCCCAGGAACGCGCAGGCGTAGATCAGGAACCCCTGCGCGCCCGGATTCATCGGGGTGAGCGCGAACGCCAGTGCGCCCATGCCCAGCGACAGCGCGTAGAGATGGCCGCGGTCGCGGAAATACGCGCGCCAGTACAGCACCAGGAAGACCGCGTACGTGGCCAGCGTCGCCGGCAGCCAGCGCAGCGACGGCAGCCCGGCGTAGTGCGGGGTGAGGAAGATCCAGATCGACCAGACCAGCATCAGGAGCGGCAGCCACTGCGGCCGGGCGCGCCCCATCGGGCTGCGCTCGTGCAGCAGCGCGGTCTCGCTGGGATGGAACAGGCGGGCGATCACGGCGGGCGCGCCGGGCGGTGGAACGGAAGTCTGCGGCATGGGGATGCGGCTCAGGAATGTGGTGCAGGAAGGTCGTGCAGGACGGTCGCCATGGTCGCCCGCGGCTCAGCCTCGCGCCAGTCGGCGCCGGGCGATCGCGAAACAGGCGGCCGAGAACGCGACCAGCACGGCGACGTGCATCGCGGGCGACGACGCACCGTCGGCCAGCCCGACCACCCGCAGCGCGAGCTGGGCGTGGTGGTAGGCCGGCAGCAGCGGCGCGATCTGCGCGATCCACGCCGGCAGCAGCTTCAACGGCAGCCACAGCCCGGACAGGAACGCCATCGGCAGGTACAGGATGTTCACCAGCGCCGGCGCGCCCTGCCCGCCGACCAGCGACCCGACCAGCAGGCCCAGCGCCGCGAACGGCAGCACGCCGACCACGTCGGTCAGCCACAGCAGCGCCCACTGCCACGCCGCCAGCGACACGCCGCCGGCGGTCGCCGCCAGCAGCGACAGGATCAACGCCACCATCGCCGCGAACAGCACCGCCATCGCCGCCTTGGCGAACAGGTAGGCGCCCGGCGGCATCGGCAGCGCGCGCTTGTAGCGCAGCAGGCCCTGGTCGCGCTCGATCGCCACGGTCACGCCGAACGCGAACAGACCCACGCCCATCACCCCGAAGCTGCCGTAGGTCGCGAGCAGGTAGCGCGCCGCGTCGCCCTTGCCCTGGTTCAGCAACACGCCGAACAACAGGTAGAACAGCGCCGGGAACAGCAGCGTCGGGATCGCATAGGAAGGCGTGCGCAGCAGGCGCAGGAACTCGCAGCGGGCTTCCAGCAGGTAGCTGCGCCAGGCAAGGAACGGCGCGGTGTCGCGGGCGATGGCGTTCATGCGGCCTCCCGGGCGGCGGACGTGTCGCCGTCGTGCTGTGTGGTGATTTCCAGGAACGCCTCGGCCAGGCCGGCGCGGCGGACCTCCAGGTCGCTCAGCGCCGCGTCCTCGGCCAGCAGGCGGCGGACCACGGTCTCGGCGTCGTCGGCGAGGATCTCGATCCGCGCCGGATCGCCTGCTCCGCCGCGGAGCGCGCTGCGCACGCCGGGCCAGGTCGCGATCCGGGCGACGTCCAGCGCAGAAAAACAGCCGATCCGCCGCTGCGCCACCAGCGCGCGCACCTCGTGCATGCGTCCGCTGGCGGCGACCCGGCCGCGATCGAGCACCGTCACCCGGTCGGCCAGCGCTTCGGCTTCCTCCAGATAGTGCGTGGTCAGCAGCACCCCGGCGCCTTCGGACACCAGCGCGCGGATCGCGGCCCACAGCGCCTGCCGCGCCTCGATGTCCAACCCGGTGGTCGGTTCGTCCAGGAACAGCGCCCGCGGCCGGCCGCAGATCGCCAGCGCGAACTGCACGCGGCGCTGCTGGCCGCCCGAGAGCCGGCCGTAGCGGCGATCGAGCAGGCCGTCGAGGCCGGCGAGGGCGACGCATTCGGCGCGGCTGCGCGGGGCCGGGTAATAGCTGCGGGTGAGCGCCAGCAGTTCGTCGACGCGCGCGTTCTCGGGCAGGCCGGCGGACTGCAGCATCACCCCGGTGCGGCGACGCGCGGCCAGCGTCCCGGCCGGCTCGCCCAGCAGCAGGGCATCGCCGGCGTCGGGCCGGACCAGGCCCAGCATCAGCGCCACCGCGGTGGACTTGCCGGCGCCGTTCGCGCCGAGCAGCGCGTGGGTCTCGCCCGGCGCGAGCGCGAGATCGACACCGTCGAGGGCGACCACGCCGCCGTAGCGCTTGCGCACGGCCTGCAGGCGAGCGAGCGGCGCGGCGAGCGGCGCGGCGATCGATGGGGCAATCGAGACCGGATCGGTCATGGCGGGGCTCCGTTCGAGGGTGCCGCCATGCTGGGCGCGGCCGGTCGCGACCTGCAGATCGGGGCGTCAGCCATCGCCCATGACATTCGTCAGCTGACGGCGGGCGACCGGAGCAGGTACCCTGTCCGGGCTCGCGCAGTCCACGCGGCCGCATCCCGCCCCTCCGCCGCCGGCCCACGGTCCCCTCCGCGGGGACCCGCCCGCGGCCGGGCCCTGTCCCGCGGCCCCCGCACGTCCCGGAAGACCATGAACACGAATGCCGATCTGCTGAAGGAACTCCGCATCGACCGCAGCGCCTCCGCCACCCCGCCGCCCTCGCGGCGCGGCCTGTGGATCGGGCTCCTCGCCGCAGGCGCCGTCGCCCTGCTCGCCGTGGGCGGCTGGATCGTGTTCCGCGGCAAGGGCGGCGCCGAAGTCACGACCGCTGTCGCCACCCCGATCGCCAGCGCCGCCGGCGGCGCGTCCTCGGTGCTCGACGCCACCGGCTACATCGTCGCCCGCCGCACCGCCACCGTCTCGGCCAAGATCACCGGCAAGGTGCGCCAGGTGCTGATCGAGGAAGGCATGCGGGTGGAGGCCGGCCAGGTGATGGCCACGCTCGATCCCATCGACGCCGATTCCGAACGCGCGCTGGCCCAGTCCCAGCTCGAAGCCTCGCGCAGCCAGGTCGGCAGCGTGCAGGCGCAGCTCAAGGAGGCCGAGGCCAACGCCGCCCGGCTCGGCCAACTGGTCGGCCAGAAGCTGGTCTCGCGCCAGCAGTACGACCAGGCTCTCGCCCAGCGCGACTCGCTGCGCGCGCAGCTCGCGACCGCGCAGCGCAACGCCGAGGTGGCCTCCGATTCGCTGCGCATCGCCGACAACGGCGTCGACAACACCGTCGTGCGCGCGCCGTTCGCCGGCGTGGTGATCGCCAAGGCCGCGCAGCCGGGCGAGATCGTCTCGCCGCTGTCGGCCGGCGGCGGCTTCACCCGCACCGGCATCGGCACCATCGTCGACATGGACTCGCTGGAGATCGAGGTCGACGTCAACGAGGCCTACATCGGCAAGGTCCAGCCGAAGATGCCGGTCGAGGCGACGCTCAACGCCTACCCCGACTGGAAGATCCCGGCCGAGGTCATCGCCATCATCCCCACCGCCGACCGCAGCAAGGCCACGGTCAAGGTGCGCATCGCGCTGAAGCAGAAGGACGCGCGCATCGTGCCCGACATGGGCGTGCGCGTGAGCTTCCTCGACCAGCCGCAGGGCGGCGCCGCCGCCGACGCGCAGCCGGCCGCACCCAAGCCCGTCGGCGTGCTGGTGCCCAACAACGCGGTGGTGCAGCGCAGCATCGACGGCAAGGACGCCGACGCCGTCTTCGTGGTGGAAGACGGCAAGGCCGTCCTCACCCCGGTGCAGGCCGGCGAGGTGCGCGGCGAACAGCGCGTGGTCGCCTCGGGCCTGGCGCCGGGCGACAGCGTCGTGCTGGCCCCGGCGGCCGACCTGCAGGACGGCGCCGAAGTGCGCGAGAAGACCACCCCGTGATCCGCCGCGGGCGCGCGGGCGCGCCCGCCATCCCCCGACTCCCGTACGAGAGACCGCCATGTCCGCATTGATCTCCATCCGCGACGTCGTCAAGACCTACACCCGCGGCAAGCAGCAGGTGGAAGTCCTGCACGGCATCAACCTCGATATCCCCAAGGGCGATTTCGTCGCGCTGATGGGCCCGTCCGGTTCGGGCAAGACCACCCTGCTCAACCTCATCGGCGGCCTCGACCAGCCCACCAGGGGCGAGATCAGCATCGACGGCAAGCGCATCGACAGCCTCACCGCCGGCGAACTCACCCGCTGGCGCGCGGCCAACGTCGGCTTCGTGTTCCAGTTCTACAACCTGATGCCGGTGCTGACCGCGCAGGGCAACGTCGAACTGCCGCTGCTGCTCACCCGCCTCAACGCCGCCCAGCGCAAGCGCAATGCCGAGGTCGCGCTGCAGGTGGTCGGGCTGGCCGAGCGCGCCAGGCACAAGCCGCGCGAACTGTCCGGCGGCCAGGAGCAGCGCGTCGCCATCGCCCGCGCGATCGTGTCCGACCCGGCGCTGCTGGTCTGCGACGAACCCACCGGCGACCTCGACCGCAAGACCGCGGACGAGATCCTGACCCTGCTGCAGACGCTCAACCGCGAACACGGCAAGACGATCGTCATGGTCACCCACGATCCGCTCGCCGCCGAGTACGCCAAGCGCACCCTGCACCTGGACAAGGGCCGCCTGATCGAACAGAGCGGGCACGCGGCCTGAGCGTCGGGAGACGGACATGACCAAGACCGGATTCGTCATCGCCAACCTGTTCCGCAAGAAGACGCGGACCTCGCTGACGATGCTTTCGATCATCACCGCGTTCCTGCTGTTCGGCCTGCTGCAGTCGGTCAACGCGCTGTTCAACGCCGGCGCCGACTACCTCGGCACCGCGCGCCTGATCACCCAGGCCCGCGTTTCGTTCACCCAGCCGCTGCCGCTGCGCATGCGCCAGGAGATCGAGGGCGTGCCCGGGGTCGAGGCGGTGACCCAGTCGCAGTGGTTCGGCGGCGTGTGGCAGGGCAAGGACCAGCTCATCGCGCTGGCGGTGGACCCGATGCGCTTCCACCAGGTCTACCCCGAGTGGGACCTGGCCGAGGCGCAGTGGAAGCAGTTCGCCGACACCCGCACCGCGATGGTGGCGGGCCGCAAGGTGGCCGACCAGTACGGCTGGAAGGTCGGCCAGAAGGTGCCGATCAGCTCCAACATCTTCCCGATGAAGAACGGCAGCAAGGACTGGACGTTCGACCTCGTCGGCATCGTCGACGGCCGCGACCAGGAATGGAAGGACAAGGCGACGCAGGTGTGGATCAACCACGCCTACTTCGACGAGGAGAACCAGTTCGGCAGCGGAAGCGGCGGCATCTACCTGATCAAGCTGAAGAACCCCGACGACGCGCAGAAGGTCGCGCGCATCATCGACGCCAAGTTCGAGAACTCGCCCGACGAGACCAAGACCCAGACCGAGAAGGACTGGAACCTCGGCTTCGTGAAGCAGATCGGCGACATCGGCCTGATCGTGCGCTGGATACTGTTCGCGGTGTTCTTCACCCTGCTGCTGGTGGTGGGCAACACCATGGCGCAGAGCATGCGCGAGCGCGTGCCGGAGATGGCGGTGCTCAAGACCCTCGGCTTCTCCGATGGCAGCGTGCTCGGCTTCGTGATGGCCGAGACCGTGGCGCTGTGCGCGTTCGGCGGCCTCGCGGGCCTGGCGCTGGCGACGGTGGCGGCGATCGCCATCCAGCACACCGGCATCCCGCTGCCGCTGCGCGTGGACTGGCATGTCTGGGGGCTGGGCGTGGCGGCGATCCTGCTGCTGAGCCTGGCCGTCGGCCTGCTGCCCGCGCTGCGCGCCAAGCGCCTGAAAATCGTCGACGCCCTCGCCGGCCGCTGATCGGCGCACGCAAGGAGACACCGCATGTTCTCGCAGATCTTCGCCATCACCGGCGTCAACCTCAAAAGCATCCCGGAACGCTGGGGCCCCTCGCTCGTGATCGTGATCGGCCTCGCCGGCGTGGTCGCGGTGTTCACCGCGCTGCTGGCGATGAGCGAGGGCTTCAGCTCCACGCTCGCCGCCACCGGCAGCCGCGACATCGCGCTGGTGATGCGCGGCGGCTCGGAAGTCGAGGTCAACTCCGCCCTCGGCCGCGACGAAGTCGACCTGATCAAGCTCGCCCCCGGGATCCGCAAGGGCAGCGACGGCAAGCCGCTCGCCTCGGGCGAGGTGCTGGTCATCGGCGAACTGACCAAGAAGGGCGACCCGACCAACAGCGCCAACATCACCGTGCGCGGCGTGGAGCCGGCCGGATTCGTGCTGCGGCCCAAGCTCAAGGTCGTCGAGGGCCGCATGTTCAAGCCCGGCCTGCGCGAGCTGATCGTCGGCCGCGGCGTGGCCCGCCAGTACGACAACGCCGCCGTGGGCCGCACGATCCGCATGCGCGGTTCGGAATGGAACGTGGTCGGCGTGTTCGAGTCCGGCGACGCCCACGAAAGCGAGCTGTGGACCGACACCGGCGTCGCCCAGACCAGCTTCGGCCGCAACGGCTACAGCTCGGTGCTGGCCGCGCTGGAGAGCGAGAAGTCGATCAAGACGCTGGAAGCGGCGCTGAAGGCGGACCCGCGCCTCAACGTCGACGTGGTCACGCAGCAGACCTACTTCAGCGCCCAGACCAAGCAGTTCCGCGACACCATCGGTGCGCTGGCGGTCGTGGTGACCGCGATCATGGCCCTTGGCGCGATCTTCGCCGCGTTGAACACCATGTACGCGGCGGTCGCCACCCGCGCCAAGGAAATCGCCACCCTGCGCGCGCTGGGCTTCGGCGGCCTGCCGGTGCTGGTGTCGGTGATGCTGGAGGCGCTGGTGCTGTCGCTGGTCGGCGGCCTGATCGGCGCGCTCATCGCCTACGTGCTGTTCAACAACGTCTCGGTGTCGACGCTCGGCGCCAACTTCACCCAGGTGGTGTTCGCGTTCAAGGTCACGCCGGCGCTGGTCGGCATGGGCCTGGTGATCGCGGTAGCGGTCGGGTTCATCGGCGGCCTGCTGCCCTCGATCCGCGCCGCCCGGATGCCGGTGACCACGGCGCTGCGCGCCGGCTGACGCGCCCGCCCTCGCCGCACCCTCGCGAACGCCCGGCCCCGGCCGGGCGTTCGCCTTTGCGGTCGCCGGACGGGTCAGCCGCCGGTCGCCGCCGCGCCGGGACCGATGCCGAGCGCGGCCAGGCGTTCGCCGCAGCGCGCCTCCAACAGCGTGCGCAGTTCGCGGATCGCGGTGCCGAGCCGGCGCCGGTCCGCGCAGACCAGATGCAGCGGCGTGGGCTCGCCGCGCCAGTCCGGGCACAGGGCCACCAGCCGGCCGGCCTGCAGGTCGTCGACCACGTCCAGCGCCGACTTGTGGATGATGCCGTGCCCGGCCAGCGCCCAGCGGCGGACGATGTCGCCGTCGTCGGACACGCGGTCGCCGCGCACCTCCACCCGGCATTCGTCGTCGCCGGGGCCGGTGAAGCGCCAGCGGTCGTGGACGTCGTCGCCGAGCATGAAGCACAGGCAGTTGCGCCCCGCCAGTTCCGACGGATGCCGCAGCGGCCCGGTGCGCGCGATGTAGGCCGGCGACGCGCAGAGGATGCGGCGGTTGGCCGGCGCCACCGGCAGCGCGACCATCGACGAGTCCGCCGGCGCGCCGTAACGCAGCGCGACGTCGACGGGTTCCCGGTAGAGATCGCTGCGGCGGTCGGTCGCGCACAGCCGGAGCCGCAGCTCCGGGAAGCGTGCCTGGAAGTCCTCCAGCCAGTCCAGCAGCAGGTGGCGGGCGAAGTCCGACGGCGCCGACAGCACCAGGGTGCCGCGGACGACGCCGCGGCCGCCGGCGACGGCCTCCAGGCCGTCGTCCAACGCCTGCAGGGCCTGCTCGCAGTGCACGAGGAACGCTTCGCCCTCCCGGGTCAGCCGCAGGCTGCGGGTGGAGCGCACGAACAGCGGCGCCCCCACCGCCTGCTCCAGCCGCTTGAGCGCCGCGCTGGCCGCGGCGGCGGTCGTGTCGAGCTGGCGCGCCGCCGCGGACAGGCTGCCGGCACGCGCGGTCTGCACGAACAACCGGAGGTCGGGCACGGACTTCATTTTCGCTTTTCCATTGAAAGTGATTCCGAATTTACCCCGTTTCCGGCATGGGGCGGGCAGCGGATGATGCCGCCCTCGCCCTCCGGCGCCTTCCCCGGTCCTTCCAATGTCCCCGCCCGTCCCGCCGCTCTTCACCCCCGCCCGCGTCGGCCGCCTGTCGCTGCCGAACCGCATCGTCATGGCCCCGATGACCCGCGCCCGCAGCAGCCAGCCGGGCAACGTGCCCAACGCGCTGATGGCCGGCTACTACGCCCAGCGTGCCGGCGCCGGCCTGATCGTCACCGAGGCCACCCAGATCTCGCCGCAGGGCCAGGGCTACAGCTTCACGCCAGGCATCCACACCGACGCCCAGGTCGCCGGCTGGCGCCTGGTCACCGACGCGGTCCACGCCGCGGGCGGGCGCATCGTCCTGCAGTTGTGGCACGTCGGCCGCATGTCGCACCCCGTCTTCCACGGCGGCGCGCTGCCGGTGGCGCCGTCGGCCGTGCCGTTCGAGGGCAAGGTGTGGATCGCCGACCCGGCCACCGGCACGGGGGGCATGGTCGACTGCCCGACGCCGCGTGCGCTGGAGACGGCCGAGATCGCCGGCATCGTCGACGACTACCGCCGCGCCGCGCTCAACGCGATCGTGGCCGGGTTCGACGGCGTCGAGATCCACGGCGCCAACGGCTACCTGATCGACCAGTTCCTGCGCACGTCCTCGAACGTCCGCACCGACGCCTACGGCGGCTCGCGCGAAAACCGCCAGCGCTTCCTGCGCGAGGTGGTCGATGCGGTGGCCGGGGCGATCGGCGCCGAGCGCGTCGGCATCCGCCTGGCGCCGTTCATCACCGCCCGCGGCATGGCCTGTCCCGACATCCTGCCCACGCTGCTCGACGCGGCGGCCTTCCTCGACGTGCGCGGACTGGCCTACCTGCACCTGTCGGAAGCCGACTGGGACGACGCGCCGCGCATCCCGGACGACTTCCGCAGGTCCCTGCGCGAACGCTTCGGCCGCACCATCATCGCCGCCGGCCGCTACGACCTGGATCGCGCGAACGCCACCCTGGCCACGGGGCTCGTCGACCTGGTCGCGTTCGGCCGCCCGTTCATCGCCAATCCCGACCTGCCCGACCGCCTCGCCCACGGCCGTCCGCTCGCCGCGGTCGATCCGGCGACGCTGTTCGGCGGCGACGCCCGCGGCTACACCAGCTATCCCGCCTTCGCCGCCACGGAGACCCGCCCATGAAAGCCGTCGGTTACCGCGCGAACGGCCCGATCGACCGCGCCGATGCCCTGCTCGACCTCGTCGTGCCCGCGCCGGAGCCGGGCCCGCGCGACCTCCTCGTCGAGGTGCGCGCGATCTCGGTCAATCCGGTCGACGCCAAGGTGCGCCGCAATGCGGCGCCGCCCCCCGGCGAAGCGCGCATCCTCGGCTATGACGCCGCCGGCGTGGTCCGCGCCGTCGGTCGCGACGTCACCCTGTTCGCGCCGGGCGACGAGGTCTGGTACGCGGGCGACATCGGCCGCCCCGGCACGAATGCCGAATGGCATGCCGTCGACGAGCGCATCGTCGGACGCAAGCCGGCGTCGCTGTCGTTCGCCGACGCCGCGGCGCTGCCGCTGACCGCGATCACCGCATGGGAACTGCTGTTCGACCGCCTGCAGGCGCCGCGCGACGGCGGCGCGGGCGAGGCCATCCTCGTCGTCGGCGCGGGCGGCGGCGTGGGCTCGATCCTGGTCCAGCTCGCGCGCCGGCTCACCGGCCTGACCGTGATCGGCACCGCGTCGCGCGCCGGGACGCGCGAATGGGTGCGCGACCTCGGCGCGCACCACATCATCGACCATGCGCAGCCGCTGCAGCCGCAGCTCGACGCCATCGGCGTGCCGCAGGTGCGCTACGTCGCCAGCCTCACCCACACCGACGCCCATTACGACGCGCTGGTGCATGCGCTCGCGCCGCAGGGCCGGCTCGGCCTGATCGACGATCCGGCGACGCCGCTCGACGTCATGAAGCTCAAGGGCAAGGCGCTGTCGCTGCACTGGGAACTGATGTTCACCCGGCCGATGCACCGGACGCCTGACATGATCGAACAGCATCGCCTGCTGGACGCAGTCGCGGACCTCGTCGATGCCGGCACGCTGCGCGCGACGACCGGCGAACATCTTGGCCGGATCGACGCGGCGAACCTCAGGCGCGCGCACGCCCTGATCGAGTCCGGGCGCACCAGGGGCAAGCTGGTGCTGGAAGGATTCGCCTGAGGCTCAGGCCGGCCGCGCCGCGCGCGCCCGGCGCAGGCTGTCGGCCATGAACAGCGCGAGCGCGCCCCAGATGATCGCGAAGCCGATCCCGCGGTCGCGATCGAAGGGTTCGTGGAACACCAGCACGCCGATCAGGAACTGCATCGTCGGGGCGAGGTACTGCATCAGCCCGATTGTCGACAGCGGCACCCGGCGCACCGCGAACGAGAACCCGATCAGCGGCAGCGCGGTCAGCGCGCCGCCGACGATCAGCAGGGCGTCGGTGGCCGCGCCCCAGTCGCCGAAGAAGCCGCCGTGCCCGGTGCCTTCGGCGAACGCCAGGAAGCCCAGCGCGGGCAACAGCAGGACCAGGTTCTCGACGCCCAGGCCGGTGATCGAGTCGACCGCGGCGAGCTTGCGGATCAGCCCGTACACGCCGAACGACGCCGCCAGCGACAGCGCGATCCACGGGAAGCTGCCGTAGTTGAACGTCAGCCAGAGCACGCCGGCGGCGGCGATCGCCACCGACACCCACTGCACCGGGGTCAGCCGCTCGCGCAGGAACAGCGTGCCGATCACCACGTTGAGCAGCGGATTGATGAAATAGCCCAGGCTGGTCTCGACGATGTGGCCGGCGTTGACCGCCCAGATGTAGAGGCCCCAGTTGGCGCCGATGCACAGCCCGCTGAGCGCGAGCAGGCCCGCCAGCCGCGGCTGCGCCAGCACCCGCGCGAGCCAGCCGCGGCCCTGCGTCCACAGCAGCCACAGCGCCACCAGCAGCGCGCTCCACACCACCCGGTGGGCGACGATCTGCATCGACGGCACCGCCTTGAGCAGGTGCCAGTACAGCGGCATCAGCCCCCAGATCACGAACGCGCCGAGCGCCATCCACAGCCCGCGCCGCGATTCCGCGGCGGACACGTCCGCCATCATCGCGCCGGTCCCGCGGTGGCGCGCGCCCTCGCCCGGCTGATCGCGACCACGCCGGCGAGGATCACCGCCATCGCGCCGAGGTCGTGCAGCGAGAAGTGCTCGCCGCCGAACGCCGCGCCCAGCAGCACCGCGATCGGCGGATTGACGTAGGCGTAGCTGCCGGCCAGCGCTGGACGCACGTGGTGCAGCAGCCAGATGTACGCGCCGAAGCCGGCGATCGAACCGAACAGCGCCAGGTAGACCAGCGCCGCGGTGCCCTGCGCGGTCGGTGCCGCCGGCCAGTGCTCGCCGGACGCCCACCCGAGCGCGATCAGCATGACGCCGCCGCACAGCATTTGCCCTGCCGCGGCCATGAACGGCGACGGCAGATCGCGGCCGCGCGACCACACCGAGCCGAACGCCCAGGCGATCGGCGCGATCAGCAGCAGCGCCAGTCCGCGCGGCGTGGACGCCAGCGCGCTGCCGGCGTTGAGCCAGAGCACGCCGAGGAAACCGATGCCGATGCCCAGCCATTCGCCGCGCGTCGGCCGATGCCCGAACGCCAGGCCGAACAGGCCCATCCACAGCGGCATCGAGGCGATCGCGATCGCGGCCAGCCCGGACGACACTTCCTTCTCGGCCAGCACCACCATGCCGTTGCCGAGCAGCATCATCAGCAGGCCCATGACCGCCAGGGCCGGCCACTGCGCGCGGGTCGGCGACGGCACGCCGCGCAGGCGCAGCACCGCGTACAGCAGCGCGCCGGCGACGAGCATGCGCCCGCCGGACACGCCCAGCAGCGCGGGCCAGCCGCCTTCGAGCGCGAAGCGGATGCCCAGATAGGTCGAACCCCAGATCAGGTACACCGCCGCCAGCGCCATGCCGATGGCGAGCGCGGAGGCAGGGCGCGGGGCGACCGCGGGGGATGCGGCCATCGCAGTCCTCGGGAGGAAGTGTGGAGCGGAACGGGGAGGAGCGGCGCGCCGTCGGGATGCCGACGGCGGACGGCCATTCTACGCGCGCGACCGGCCGCGATCCGGCCTCGATTGCCGCCTCCGGTGGAACACCGCTTTTCCGCGCGCGCGCTCAGGCCGCGCGTTCGCGATCGAGCAGCCGGCGCTTGAGATCGAGTCCCCAGCGGTAACCGCCCGGCGAACCGTCGCCGCGGATCACGCGATGGCAGGGCACCACGATCGCCACCCGATTGCGCGCGCAGGCGCCGGCGACCGCGCGCGACGCCGACGGCGCGTCGAGCGCGGCGGCGACCTCGGCGTAGCTGCGGGTCTCGCCCGGCGGGATCTTCATCAGCACGTCCCACACCTTCTTCTGGAACGCGGTGCCGATCAGGTCCACCGGCACGCTGGCGCGCCGGCCCGCCAGCGCGTCCGCGACCGCGCGCACGCGCGGCGCGAGGAACTCGTCGCGGCCGGCGTCGACCTGCTGCAGCCGCGCGCCCGGGAACTCCGCGCGCAGCCGCGCCTCCAGCGCGTCGCTGTCGACGCCGAGTTCGACCATGCAGATGCCGCGCGCGGTCGCGGCCACCAGCGCCGGCCCCAGCGCGGTTTCGACCACGCTCCAGCGGATGTCCTCACCGCTGCCGCCGGCGCGGTAGCGCGCCGGGGTCATGCCCAACCGGGCCGCGCCGGTCTCGTACACCCGCGACGGCGAGCCGTAGCCGGCGTCGTACAGCGCCGCGCTCACGTCGCGCCCGGCGCGCAGCGCCGACTTCAGCGTGCCGAGCTTGCGCTGGGCCAGGTATTCGGCCGGACTCAGCCCGAACCGTGCGGCGAACCGCCGCTGCAGGTGCGACGCGCTCAGGCCGACCGCCTCGGCCAGCGCCTGCAGCGTGGGTTCCCCCGCATCGAGCAGGGCGCGGGCGCGTTCGAGCGCATCGGGGCGGGCGGTCTTCGTCATGGGGACAAGGCTACGGCCGGTCGCGCGGGGGCGCTATCCGATTCTTGCGCCGGAGCACGCGACACTCGTGCGCGGGTGCGTGGGTGCGTGGGTGCGTGGGTGTGCGGACGATCGAAAACAAGCCGTCATCCTCGCGCAAGCGAGGACCCAACCGTGGATGCCGATCAAGCCTGGGTCCTCGCATGCGCGAGGATGACGGTGCTTTTCATGGTCAACTCGAACGCAAGCGCGCACGGCATCGGCGCCGAACAGGCCGCAGTCCGCCTGCAGGGCCCGCATCGGCAACCATCCGCCTGCCACGCCGGCAGCAACGGAAACGGGCCCCGCAGGGCCCGTTCCGCAACACCTCAGCGACAGCGGCGAACCTCAGTTCACCCACTGCCCCGGCACCGTCGGCGCGGTCAGCAGCACCTGCGCCGAGAGCGGCTTGTCCTCGTCGAGCAGGCACAGCGCATCGGCCAGCACCGCCGCCGACTCGCGCAGCAGCGGATCGGGACGCTTCTCGGCGGCCTTCTCGCGCGCCGCGTCCTGGGCGATATCGCGCTCGTTCGCGGTCAGGCCGTCGTCGCTCTCGTCGGCCAGCGGATCGAGGTCGAGCCCCAGCGCCTTGCGCTCGGCCTGGCGCTGCTTGCGCTTGGCGGCGTCGCGGTCGCGCTCGGCGCGGCGCTCGGTCTCGTTGAGCGAGATCCACTTGCGCGCCGTCTCCTCGCGGAACTGCGCGATGTCCTCGCTCCACCACTGGAACTCCTTGTCCTTCGCCACGCGCGCGGCATGCAACTGCTCCAGCTTCGGCAGCAGCGGACCGAAGTCGCCGTAGTGCGTGTACGGCACCGCGGCGATCCGGGTCCACGGCAGCGCGTTGTCGTAGGTGCTCTCGCCGAACTCGCTGGCGTCGACGGTCACCGGGAACTTGACGTCCGGCACCACGCCCTTGTTCTGGGTGCTGCTGCCGCCGGGCAGGAAGAACTGGGCGATGGTCAGCTTGACCTGGCCGAAGCGCTGCCCGTCGGGGCGCGGCCAGCGGTCGAGGTCGACCAGGTTCTGCACCGTACCCTTGCCGAAACTGGTCTCGCCGATGATCAGGCCGCGACCGTAGTCCTGGATCGCGCCGGCGAAGATTTCCGAGGCGGACGCCGAGCCGCGGTTGATCAGCACCGCCAGCGGCCCGTCCCAGGCCACGCCGGCCTCTTCGTCGCCATCCACCTGCACGCGGCCGCCGGACTCCTTGGCCTGCACCACCGGACCCTTGTCGATGAACAGGCCGGTCAGCGCGACCGCCTCGTTCAGCGAGCCGCCGCCGTTGTTGCGCAGGTCGACGACGACGCCGTCCACCTTCTGGTCGCGGAAGCCCTTCAGCAGCGCGGCGACGTCGTGGCTGGCCGAGGCGTAGTCGTTCGCGTTGCGGCGACGGCCTTCCCAGTCCTCGTAGAACGCCGGCAGCTTGACCACGCCGATGCGGCGCCCGGGCTGGCCGTCGGCGCCGGGCACGACGATCACTTCGCCCTTCGCCTTCTGCTCCTCGAGGCGGATCTTGGCGCGCTGGAGCACGATCCGGTTCGGCTTGCTGTCGAGGACGGCCTCGGCCGGGACGATGTCCAGCCGCACCTGGGTGCCCTTGGCGCCCTTGATCTTCTCGACCACGTCGTCGATGCGCCAGCCGATCACGTCCTCCATCGGGCCGTCGGTGCCCTGGCCGACGGCGACGATGCGGTCGCCGGCCTTGAGCTTGCCGCTGAGCAGCGCCGGGCCGCCGGGGATCAACTCGCGGATCACGACCACGTCGTCCTGCTTCTGCAACTGCGCGCCGATGCCTTCCAGCGACTGGCTCATCAACTGGTTGAAGCGCTCGGCCTCGCGGGTGTCGAAGTAGTCGGTGTGCGGATCGATGGTGTTGGTGTAGGCGTTGAGGAAGGTCTGGAACGCGTCGCTGCCGTTGAGCTGGTCCACGCTCTTGACGGTCGCGGCGTAGCGCTTGTCCAGCGTCTTGCGGATCTCGTCCGGCTGCTTGCCGGCGAGCTTCAGGCGCAGCCAGTCGTTGCGCACCGACTGCTTCCACAGCGCGTCGAGTTCGGTGGCGTCCTTGGCCCAGGGCGCGTCCTTGCGGTCGTACGCCCAGCGGTCCTGGCCGTCGAAATGGAAGATGTCCTCGTTCAGCATCGCGCGGGCGCGGGCGATGCGCTCCTTCACCCGGGTCTGGTAGAGGCTGAAGATGTCGAACGCCGGGCCGACCTCGCCGCTGCGGATCGCATCGTCGAGCGTGGTGCGGTAGCGATCGAGCTGGGCGATGTCGGCGGCGGTGAAGTAGAGCTTGGCCGGGTCGAGATCGTCGAGGTAGCGTTTGTAGATCTCGGCCGAGAGCGCGTCGTCGAGCGCGCGCGGGCGGTAGGCATAGCGGCTGTCGGACAGCAGGCCGTAGACCAACTTGGACGCGGTGGCCTGCTCCGCGGACGGGCTGCCGGCGTCGGCATGCGCCGTGATCCACGCCAGCGGCGCGGTGAGCGCGAGGGCGAGCAGGGACACCGGCAGGACTCTGGAAACTTTCATCGGGACTCTCGAAGGCGAACGCGATGGGACACTCGGTGGGGGGCGCGCACGTCCGCGACGGCGCGTCGGGACCTAGCATGCACCCGCGTGGGACCGCTGCAAAGTGTCGGAAGTTGCAGGTGCCGGCCCGCGATCGGCCGTTCGTCGCGCCACCGCTGCCGGCCGGCCGGGGCCGGCGTTGCGTTCAGCCGGGAGTCGGCCCGGCGACCGGGCTGCGGGCAAGCTCAGCCGGCGACGCCGGCCTCGGCCGCCTGGCGGTCGGCGTGGTAGGAACTGCGCACCATCGGGCCGGACGCGACGTGCTGGAAGCCCAGCGCCGTGCCGTAGTCGGCCAGCGCCTGGTATTCGTCTGGCGTCCAGTAGCGCAGCACCGGATGATGGTGCGCGCTGGGCTGCAGGTACTGGCCGATCGTCACCATGTCCACGTCGTGCGCGCGCAGGTCGCGCAGGGTGGCTTCGACCTGTTCCATCGTCTCGCCGAGGCCGAGCATGATGCCGCTCTTGGTCGGGATGTCCGGGTGCGCGGCCTTGAACCGCTGCAGCAGGGTCAGCGACCACTGGTAGTCCGCGCCCGGGCGCACGTTGCGGTACAGGTCGGGCACGGTCTCGAGGTTGTGGTTGAACACGTCCGGCGGGTTGGTCGCGAGGATCTCCAGCGCCCGCTCCATGCGGCCCTTGCCGCGGAAATCGGGGGTCAGGATCTCGATCTTCGTGCCCGGGCTGTGCGCGCGGATCGCGGCGATGCAGTCGACGAAATGCTGCGCGCCGCCGTCGCGGAGGTCGTCGCGGTCGACGCTGGTCACGACCACGTACTTCAGGCGCATGTCGGCGATGGTGCGGGCGAGGTTCAGCGGCTCGTCGGCGTCCGGCGGCTTCGGCCGGCCGTGGGCGACGTCGCAGAACGAGCAGCGCCGGGTGCAGACCTCGCCGAGGATCATGAAGGTGGCGGTGCCGTGGCCGAAGCACTCGTGGATGTTCGGGCAGCTCGCTTCCTCGCAGACCGTGACCAGGCGGTTCTCGCGGAGCTTGGCCTTGAGCGCCTGCACCGCGTTGCCCGAGGGGATGCGCACCCGGATCCACGAGGGTTTGCGCAGCACCGGCGCCTCGGCGAACTGGACCGGGGAGCGCGCGATCTTGTCGCCGGCCACCTGTTTCGCGCCGGGCGCGAGCGACGCGGGCGCGTCGCCGACCACGGTCAGCGGGATGGACTTGTCGTTGGACGACGGGGCGGATGGCGACGTGGACATGTCAGGCGGCCCGGTTGGCGGCGGAAAGGAGGGCGAGGTCGGGCGGCGGCGCGTCCTGCAGGCGCAGGCCGAACTGGCGGGCGATGTGGTCGCGCAGCACCGGCTTGACCGCGTCCGCGGAGGACGGGCCGCCGAGGTCGTGCAGCGAGGTCACGCGCAGGCCGGCGTAGCCGCAGGGGTTGATCCGGTGGAACGGCGACAGGTCCATCGCGATGTTGAAGGCGAGGCCGTGGAAGGTGCAGCCGTGGCGGACGCGGATGCCCAGCGCGCCGATCTTGGCGTCGCCGACGTACACGCCGGGCGCGCCGTCGCGGCGCTGCGCGTGGACGTTCCAGTCGGCGAGGGTGTCGATCATCGCCTGCTCGATCCGGCAGACGTAGTCGCGCACGCCGATCTTGAGCCGGCGCAGGTCCAGCAGCGGGTAGGCCACGATCTGGCCGGGGCCGTGGTAGGTCACCTGGCCGCCGCGATCGACCTTCAGTACCGGGATGTCGCCCGGCGCCAGCACGTGTTCGGGCTTGCCGGCCTGGCCGAGGGTGAACACCGGGTCGTGCTCGACGCACCAGACCTCGTCGGGGGTGTCGTCGCCGCGGGCGTCGGTGAAGCCCTGCATCGCCCGCCAGACGGGCGCATAGGCGACCCGGCCGAGATCGCGGAACAGCGCGTCGCGAAGCGGCGCGGCCGCGGCGCCGTCGCCGGCGGGCAGCGCGGCGCAGGCGCTCACAGCGTCCACTTGATGTCCGGGTCGGCGCGCAGGGCGGCATGGGCGGCTTCGTAGCGCTCTCGATCGACGGCCTCGAAGCTCAGCCGGATCGACACGAACTTGCCGCCCGAGGAGTTGCGCGCGGCCACGGTCTCGCGCAGGACGGTGATGCCGATGGCCTCCAGCAGCTCGGGCACGCGCTCCTCGAGGCCCGCGCCGGCGGGGCCCATGGCGGTGACTTCGAACACGCCGGGGAACTGGAAGCCGTGGTCGGGGTTGTCGGACTGGATCGTCATCCGCGGATTATGGACCCGGGGGGCGGGCAACCCAAGGGCGGGCGTCGGCGGCGGCCGCCCCCCGCCAGGCCGCGAACGCCTCCGGCCCGGCGAAGAACACGTCCAGATCGACCGGGCCGTCGATGCCGTCGACCCGGCCGCGGTTGTGGTACTGCCACAGCACCCAGCGCGCCAGCGGCTCGGGTTCGCGCAGGAGCGAGCGCCGCCACAGCGCGCGCGGCGGCAGCGCGGCGCCGTAGGCGTCCAGGAATTCGGCGGTGACGTAGAACACGACCCGGCGGCTCTGGGCTGGCTCGACCCGGGCCAGGAAGGCGTCGAGTTCGCCGCGCAGGTCCGCCGGCGCGGGCACCCGGCCGCAGTTGCCGCCGAACTCCAGGTCGACCACCAGCGGCAGCGCGTCGGCCGCGGCGGGGACCGTTGCGAGGACGTTGTCGGCCTGCTCGGCGCCCGGCCGGCAGAAGGTGAAGAAGTGGTAGGCGCCGACCGCCAGCCCGGCGGCGCGGGCCGCGTCCCAGTTGCGGGCGAAGGCGTCGTCGCGGTAATCGCCGCCCTCGGTGGCCTTCAGGTAGGCGAAGGCGACGTCGTCGGCCGCGACGCGTGGCCAGTCGATCCGGCCCTGGTGGTGGGAGACGTCGATCCCGCGCAGCGGGTAGCGGGCCGGGTCCGGCCGGTATTCGCGGAACCAGCGCCAGCCAGAGAAGGCCAGCACCGCGGCGACCAGCGCCAGGACGACCGCGGTCGCGGCCAGCCGCGCCGGCCACGACGGGCGGCGGCGACGGCGCATCTCACCAGCCCGGCAGGCGCGCCGGGTCCAGCCCGCCGACCTCGAACAGCGCCTTGCCGCTGCCGTGGCCCTTGAGCGGGAAGGTGATCTCCAGCGTCTTCGCCGACTTCGCCAGCCGCCACAGCGTCTTCTCGTCGTCGATGAACATGGCGATGGCCTCGTCGGTCTTCGGCCGGGTGCCATGCAGCGACTTCGGCGCGGCGCCGTCCACGCTCACCTGCAGCCGGCAGCCGCCGTAGCAGTCGAAGTCCCCGCGCTGGAGCACGAGGTAGCTGCTGCGGCCCCAGTCGGGATGGTCGCGGAAGATCAACTGCACCCGGCTGGGGCCGCTGCCGTCCACGTCGACGTCGTCCTTCGCGTAGACCGCGGCCGAACGCTGGACGCCGCCGGTCACCGGCTGATCGACGTACGCCCACAGCGCCGACAGGCGCGCGGCTTCGCGGCCGGCCTCGGCGCGCGCCTTCACGTCTGCGTACTGCGTCTGGACCCGCGCGGCGGCGGCGCTGCCGGGATGATCGTGCAGCAGCAGGTCGGCCTGGGCCTTGGCCAGCGACCAGTTCTGCTGCGCGACGGCGTCGTCGAACGCCTTCGCGCCAGCCTCGGCCGCGGCCTCCTGCGCCGCGGCCTGCTCGGCGGCGGCGGCCTTCGCGGCTTCGGGATCCTCGCCGCAGCCGGCGATCAGGCCGGCGCACAGGGCCAGCGGGAGGAGCGGTCGCAGGCACAGGGAAATCAGGGATGACATGACGGAGGACTCGGTCAGGGCGGGCCGGCGGGGGCGCCGCGGGTCACCAGCAGGTCGAGTGCGCCGGCGACTTCGCCCGGGCGCTCCATCTGCGCCATGTGGCCGCAGCCGTCCAGCAACACCCGGCTGGCGTGGGGAATGCGCGCGCCGTACAGCGCCATCGCGCTGGGGTCGATCACCTGGTCGTCGGCGCACCACAGCAGCAGCGCCGGCTGGCCGATCTTCGCCGCCTCGGCGCCGGGCAGGAAGGCCTCGTCGCCGCGGCCGATCTTCGCCAGCACCGACTGCTCGAACGCGGCGTCGCGCTTGCGCTGGGCGATGTAGATGCGGTCCGCCGGCCACGGCAGGTCGGGGATCGCCGCCGGATCGCCGAACACGGTGTGCAGGTAGCGCTGCAGCGAGGCGGGGTCCTCGACCGCGAACGGATTCCTGCCGTCGAGCACGTCCTGGCCGAAGCGGTTGTCGTCGAAACGCACGCCGGCGGCGTCGATCAGCGCCACGCGGCCGGCACGGTCCGGATGCCGGGCCGCGGTCAGCGCGGCAATGCCGCCGCCCATCGAGTGCCCGACCAGCGTCACCGGCCGGCCGCCGGAGACCTCCGGCAGCGCCAGGAACGCTGCCAGCCGCGCGCTCTGCGCGACGTAGCCGTAGTCGGCGCCCGGCTTGCGCTCGCTCTGGCCCCAGCCCGGCAGGTCGGGGATCACCAGCCGGTAGCGGTGGTCGAAGGCGCGCGCCAGCCGGTACCAGTTCTCCTTGCCGCCGGTGTAGCCGTGGACCAGCACCAGGGTCGGCGCATCGGCCTGTTTCGCCGGGATTTCGGTCCAGGTCCAGCGATGGTCGCCGGCGACGCTGTCGTGGCTGCGCCCGCCGAGCAGCAGGCGCTGCTTGGCGAACTCGCTGCGGATCACCAGCCCTGGATCGCGCCAGAGCGCGAACGCCATCGCGAGCAGGATCGCGCCCGCGATGGCGTTGGCCCAGCGGGCCTGGCGCGGCGTGACGCGCGCCATGGCCGCGCCGTTACTTCGCCGGCGCCGCGGGCGCCGCCGGCGTCGTGGCGGTCGCCGGGGCGGCAGGCGCCGCAGCGGGCGTCGCGGCCGGGGCGGTCGCCGGCTTGGGCTTGGCCTCGTCGATCACCTTCTGCACCGAACCGGTGGTGATCGGGTGGTAGCCGGGCTTCGCCTTCTCGAACACCTGCTTCGCCAGGGCCAGGCCGGCCTCGGTCTGCACCAGGGCGTTGTAGGTCGGCATGATCAGCTTGCGCCGGCCGACCCGCTCCAGGAACGCGGCGATGGCGTCGTTGGCCTGGGTGTAGCCGTTGCGCACCGCCAGCGGATACCAGCGCTGGGCGATCTCGCCGTTGGGCGTGCCGGTGAAGTGGTAGGCGCCATCGAGCTGGGCCAGTTGCTCCTGGCTCAGGGTCTCGGGGAGGCTCTCGATGAAGTGGACCCATTCCTGCGTGGTCCAGTCCTTGGTCAGCGCCTCCGGCGGCAACTGGTGCGTGCCCAGCCACGCCAGACGCGCGGAGTCGACCACGCCGAAGCGGCGGGCCTTGACCTGCGGCGCGGTCGGCGGGATGCCCGGCTCGTACAGCCACGCGTCGAACTCGGCCTGGGTCACCACGCCGGGGTACTTCGCCAGCAGGTTGGCCTTGGCGTACTTCGCGAACTGCTGCGAGTCGATGCTCTGGAACGCGAAGTGGTCGAAGTAGCCGCGCAGGAAGGGATCGAACTTGTCGCGGCCGTAGCGTTCTTCCAGGAACTGCATGAACCAGGCGCCCTTGGTGTAGACCGTGGCGCTGCTGTTGTCGTCCGGGTCCTTCAGCGTACCGGGCTTCTCGGCCAGCACCTGGTACTTCGGATCGATCTCGGCGAATTCCTTCTTCATCTCGTTGCGGCCGATCACCTTCTCCATGTCGGCCACGTCCTTGCCGTACAGGGCCTCGGTGATGCGGCCCTCGACGTAGGTGGTGATGCCTTCGTTGAGCCAGGCGTCCTTGGCGCTGGAGAAGGTGACCAGGTTGCCCGACCAGCTATGCGCCAGCTCGTGCGCGACCAGCGACACCAGCGACTTGTCGCCGACGATCACGGTCGGGGTGGCGAAGGTGAGGCGCGGGTTCTCCATGCCGCCGTACGGGAACGACGGCGGCAGCACCAGCAGGTCGTAGCGGTCCCAGCGGTACGGGCCGTACAGCGACTCGGCGGTGGCGATCATCTTCTCGGTGTCGGAGAACTCGGCCACGGCCTTGTCGACCATCGCCGGCTCGGCCCACACGCCGCTGCGCGGCGAGATCGACTTGAACACCAGGTCGCCGGCGGCGATCGCCATCAGGTACGACGGGATCTTCTGCGGCATCTTGAAGCTGTAGTCGCCGTCGCGGACCGCATTGGGGTCGTTGTCGGCGCTCATCAGCACCATCACGTCCGGACGCGAGGTGACGTGCGCGGTGTAGGTGTAGCGCACGCTCGGCGTGTCCTGCAGCGGCACCCACGAGCGGGCGTGGATCTGCTGCGACTGGCTGAACATGAACGGCAGCGACTTGCCCTCGGTCATCGACGGCTCCAGCCACTGCAGGCCGGAGGCGGTCGGCGAGGTGCTGTAGGTGATGCGGACTTCCGGGTTGCGGGCCGGCGTGTCGATGGTGAGCTTGCTGCCGAGGATCGGATCGGCGGCGGCGAGCTGGAAGGTCAGCGGCGCCCAGCCGCCCTTCCCGTCCGCGCCCTCGACCTTGTCGATGGTCAGGTCGCGGGTGTCGAGGGTCAGCGCCTTCGCGGCCTTGTCCTTCCAGTCCAGGTCCAGCGTGGCGGTGCCGGACAGGGTCTTCTTGTCGAAGTCGAGCGACAGGTCGAGCGCGAGGTTGGACACCGCGACCTTGTTCGGCTCGGCGTAGGAATGCTCGTCGACCGGAGCGGCGGGGGCCGCGGCCTTCGCCGGGGCGGCCGCGGGGGCGGTGGTCGCGTCGGTGTCGGAATGGCAGGCGGTCATCATCAGGGAAGCGAACAGCGGCAGGGCCAGGAAGGTAGCGCGCATGACAGAGGCCGGGGGAACGGGGAAGCGGCCAGTGTACCCGCCGGCCGCCCGCGCTGCCGCCCGCACCTGAGCGGTTCCCCAACGGCGACCCCGGCCCGCCGCCCCGCGACTGGCCGCGTCGCCGCGCCGCAGCCGTTGTATCGACTTGCCGGTCACCCGGCGCGACAATTCCCGGGATGCGCCGGGCACGTCGCCGGCGACACTCCATTTCTTCCCTTTCCGAGGCCCACGCACGCCATGATCCGTTCCGTCCGTCCGTCCGTCCTGCTGCAGGCCAGCCTGCTGACCCTCGCCCTCGCCGCCGTGGTGGCACCGGTCGCCAGCGCCAAGAGCGCGCAGGACGAGCGCAAGGAGAAGGTCGCCCAGATCCCGACCTGCGCCAAGCCGCTGGGCACGATCTCCGTACTCGAGCCCGAAGACGCCACCAACTGGTGGACCGGCCAGCAACTCCCGGCCCCGTCGAAGCTGATCAAGGTGTTCGTCAGCAAGTCGCGCTGCTTCACCCTGGTCGATCGTGGCGCCGGCCTCGACGCCGCGCAGCGCGAGCGCGCGCTCGGCGCCAGCGGCGAACTGCGCGGCCGCTCCAACGTCGGCAAGGGCCAGATGAAGGCCGCCGACTACGTCATGGTCCCCGACCTGATCTCGGCCAACAGCAACGCCGGCGGCAACGCCCTCGGCGGCCTGATCGGCGGCCTGGTCGGCGGTCGCGCCGGCGCGGCCATCGGCGGCCTGGACTTCAAGCGCAAGACCGCGGACGTGGTGCTGACCGTCACCGACGTGCGCTCGACCGAGCAGGTCGCGATGGCCGAGGGCAGCGCCAAGAAGACCGACCTCGGCTGGGGCGCCGGCGGCGGCCTGTTCGGCTACAGCGGCTTCGGCGCGATGGGCGCCAGCGGCTACGCCAACACCGAGATCGGCCAGGTCATCACCCTCGCCTACCTGCAGGCCTACACCGACATCGTCGCCCAGCTCGGCGGCCTGCCGGCCAACGCCTCCGCCGCCAACGCCCAGCAGGCGGTGACCGTGACCAAGCCCGCGCGCCTGTTCACCACGGCCAAGGGCACCAAGGTCGTGCGCAGCCTCGACCCGGGCATGATGCTGTACCCCACCGGCAACAAGGAGGGGATGATGTGGGAAGTCGAGGACGAACTCGGCAACAAGGGCTGGATCTCCTCGACCCTGATCGAGCTGTCGCGCTGATCGCGGCTTCGGGCATCACCCGCCGGCAACACCCACCGGCAGCATCCACGAAAAAGGGCGCTTCGGCGCCCTTTTTCATTGCACTCCCGCCACGCACCCCCGTCGCGCAAAGCACCCTCCCCGTCATCCTCGCGCATGCGAGGACCCACGCTCGATCGCTGTCCACGGTTGGCTCCTCGCTTTCGCGAGGATGACGGTGCTCTTTTCTCGTCGCGGCGCACCTCGACCGCCGCACCACCAATCGCTGTGAGCGCGTTGTCGTCGCGCTCGACCCCGCCACCAGCGTTGCTTCAAAATCCCAGCGTTGCTTCAGCGTGAGCGCAACGGCAACAAGCCCAGCGCTGTTTCAACGTGAAAGCATCCGAAAAAACACCGTCATCCTCGCGCATGCGAGGACCCACGCCCGATCAATGACCACGGTTGGGCCCTCGCTTTCGCGAGGATGACGATGCTCTCTTTTCTCGTCGCGGCGCACCTCGACCGCCACAGCACCAATCACGATCAGCGCGTTGTCGTCGCGCTCGAACCCGCCGCCAGCGTTGCTTCAGCGTGAGCGCAACGGCAACAAGCCCAGCGTGGTTTCAACGTGAAAGCATCCGCAAAAAAACACCGTCATCCTCGCGCATGCGAGGACCCAAGTTTGATCAATGACCACGGTTGGGTCCTCGCTTTCGCGAGGATGACGATGCTCTCTTTTCTCGTCGCAGCGCGATGCAACCACCGCGCCGCGGCAGCGCTTTCAATCCAGCCGCGCCTTCACCAGATCCAGCAGTGCATCCGCCAGCACCATCTTCGCCCCCGGGTCGAGGGCGTGCGACGCCTCGGCGTCAATCACGATCAGCGCGTTGTCGTCGCGCTCGAACCCGCCGCCAGCGTTGCTTCAGCGTGAGCGCAACGGCGACAAGCCCAGCGCTGTTTCAACGTGAAAGCATCGGAAAAAACACCGTCATCCTCGCGCATGCGAGGACCCATGCTCGATCAATGACCACGGTTGGGTCCTCGCTTTCGCGAGGATGACGATGCTCTCTTTTTTCGTCGCAGCCGCGATCCAACCACCGCGCCGCGGCAGCGCTTTCAACCCAGCCGCGCCTTCACCAGGTCCAGCAGCGCATCCGCCAGCACCGTCTTCGGCCCCGGGCCGAGGGCGTGCGACGTCTCGGCGTCGATCACGGTGAGCGCGTTGTCGTCGCTCTCGAACCCGCAGCCGGCGCGGCCGACCTGGTTCGCGGCGATCATGTCGAGGCGCTTGCGCACCAGCTTGTCGCGGGCGTAGTGCTCGACGTCGTTCGTCTCGGCGGCGAAGCCGACCACCACCCGCGGCCGCTGCGCGTGCGCGGCGACTTCGGCCAGCACGTCCGGCGTGCGCACCAGTTCGACGGTCAGGCCGTCGCCCGACTGCGCGGTCTTCTTGATCTTCTGCGGCGACACGATCCGCGGCGTGTAGTCGGCGATCGCGGCCGCGCCGATGTAGACGTCCGCCGGCAGTGCGCCGAGCACCGCATCGCGCATCTGCGCGGCCGAGCGCACGTCCACCCGGCGCACGCCCGCGGGGGCGCATAGCGACACCGGCCCGGCGATCAGGGTCACGTCCGCGCCGCGGCGGGCGGCCGCCGCGGCGATCGCGAAGCCCATCTTGCCGCTGCTGCGGTTGCCGATGAAGCGCACCGGATCGAGGTCCTCGAAGGTCGGCCCGGCGCTGATCAGCAGGCGGACGCCGGCGAGGTCCTGCACCGCGGCGTCGGCCTCGGCGAGCGCCGCCACGATGTCCGGCGGCTCGCGCAGCCGGCCCGGGCCGAACTCGCCGCAGGCCTGCGCGCCGTCGTCGGGCCCGATCACCTGCACGCCGCGGCCGCGCAGCGTCGCCACGTTGGCCTGGGTCGCCGGGTGCAGCCACATGCGGTTGTTCATCGCCGGCGCGACCGCGATCGGCGCGGTGGTCGCCAGGCACAGGGTGCTGACGAGGTCGTCGGCCAGGCCGTGCGCGAGCTTGGCGAGGACGTCGGCGGTGGCCGGGGCCACCACCACGCGGTCGGCCCAGCGCGCCAGCTCGATGTGACCCATCGCGGCCTCGGCGGCCTCGTCCCAGAGCGTGCCGCGCACCGGCACCCCGGACACCGCCTGCAGGCTGGCGGCGCCGACGAAGCGCTGGGCGTTCTCGGTCATCGCGACCTGGACCTCGGCCCCGGCCTCGCGCAGTCGCCGCACCAGTTCGACCGCCTTGTACGCGGCGATGCCGCCGCACACGCAGAGCAGGATGCGTCGACCGGGGAGCGACATCGCGGGGTTTTCCTACCGGGAACCAAGGCGACAGCTTACCCGAAGCCGCGGCGACGCCCGACGGCGCGGCCCGGGCCCGCGGGCGACGCTGGGCGCCCGTTCACCGGAACCGTCCCCATGCACATCCGCGACTGGCCCGAGACCGAGCGTCCCCGCGAAAAGCTGCTGCACCGCGGCGCCACGGTGCTGTCCGACGCCGAACTGCTGGCGCTGTTCCTCGGCTCCGGCGGGCGCGGCAGCGACGCCGTGGCCGACGCCCGCGCGCTGCTCAACGACCACGGCCCGCTGCGCCGGCTGCTGGAGCGCCCGCCGCAGGAGCTGCTGAAACTGCCGGGGCTCGGCCCGGCCCGGGTCTGCGCGATGATCGCCGCGCTGGAACTGGGCCACCGCCACCTCGCCGCCGGGCTGGAACGGGGCGACGCCCTCAACGACCCGCAGGCCGCCGGCCGCTACTTCGCCCAGCGCCTGCGCGGGCTGCCGCACGAGGTGTTCGCGGCGCTCTACCTCGACACCCGCCACCGCGCCCTCGGCTTCGAGGAGCTGTTCCGCGGCACCGTCGACGGCGCCGAGGTCCACCCGCGCGAGGTCGTCCGCCGCGCCCTCGCCCGCAACGCCGCGGCGGTGATCGTCGGCCACAACCACCCCAGCGGCAACGGCGAGCCCAGCGCCGCCGACCGCGCCATCACCCTGCGCCTGAAACAGGCGCTGGCGCTGGTCGAGATCCGCCTGCTCGACCATTTCGTGATCGGCGACGGCGCCCCGGTGTCGCTGGCGGCGCGGGGATGGGTGTGAGGCGGACATCATCGTCGCGGCTGCCGGCCGCACCCGCGGCATCGTCGGCGCGGCCTCCTCGACGCCGGGCGTCGGGGAGCGCGGTGGGCGGGCTACAATGCCCGATCCTCGAAACACCGCCGCATTCCGGCCGAATCCCCAGTGAAATCCCAGCTTCGCGCCCTGATCGAACAGGGCATCGCCAATCTCCGCGCGCAGGGCACGCTGCCCGCCGACCTCGCCCTCCCGGCGTTCGTGGTCGAGCGCCCCAAGGACCGCAGCCACGGCGATTTCGCCAGCAACGTGGCGATGACCCTGTCCAAGGCCGCGCGCGGCAACCCGCGCGCCGTGGCGCAGGCGCTGATCGACGCCCTGCCGGCCAACGACGACATCGCCGCGGTGGAGATCGCCGGACCGGGCTTCCTGAACTTCCGGCTGTCTCCGGCCGCCTGGCAGCGCCAGTTACGCAGCGTCCATGCGCAGGGCGCGGCCTACGGCCGCAACGCCGTCGGCGCCGGGCGCACGGCCGGCGTCGAATACGTCTCCGCCAACCCCACCGGCCCGCTGCACGTCGGCCACGGTCGCGCCGCGGCGATCGGCGACTGCATCGCCCGCGTGCTCGACGCCAACGGCTGGCATGTGCGCCGCGAGTTCTACTACAACGACGCGGGCGTGCAGATCGAGAACCTCGCGCGCTCTACCCAGGCGCGCGCGAAGGGCCTGACCCCCGCCGACGCCGGCTGGCCGGAAGACGGCTACCGCGGCGACTACATCGCCGACGTCGCGCAGGCCTACCTCGACGGCGCGTCCGTCGAAGTCGACGGCCAGGCCGTGGTCGGCGCGCGCGACCCGGACGATTTCGACGCCATCCGCAGGTTCGCCGTCGCCTACCTGCGCCGCGAGCAGAACCTCGACCTCGCCGCGTTCGGCGTGTCGTTCGACGTCTACTACCTCGAGTCGTCGCTGTACGCCGACGGCAAGGTGGAGGAGACCGTGCGCGAGCTCATCGCGCACGGCCACACCTACGAGGAAGGCGGCGCGCTGTGGCTGCGCACCACCGACTTCGGCGACGACAAGGACCGGGTGATGCGCAAGTCCGACGGCACCTACACCTATTTCGTGCCGGACGTGGCCTACCACCTGACCAAGTGGCAGCGCGGCTACGAGCGCGCGATCACCGAACTGGGCGCCGACCACCACGGCTCGCTGATGCGGGTGAAGGCGGGCCTGCAGGCGCTGGACTGCGGCATCCCGGCGGGTTATCCCGACTACGTGCTGCACCAGATGGTCACGGTGATGCGCGGCGGCGAGGAGGTGAAGATCTCCAAGCGCGCCGGCAGCTTCGTGACCCTGCGCGACCTGATCGACGAGACCGGCGCCGACGCCGTGCGCTGGTTCCTGATCGCGCGCAAGCCCGATTCGCATCTCGTCTTCGACATCGACCTCGCGCGCTCGCAGACGCTCGACAACCCGGTGTACTACGTGCAGTTGTCGCACGCGCGCATCTGCGGCCTGCTGCGCCAGATGCAGGAGCGCGGCCTGGCGTTCGACCTCGACGCCGGCCTCGCCCAGCCGATCGACCTCGCCGACGCGCCGCTGCGCGATCTGCTGATCGACCTCGCCCGCTATCCGGAAATCGTCGAGGTGGCCGGCCGCGACCTCGAACCGCACCTGATCGCCGGCTACCTGGTGGAACTGGCGCAGGCGTTCCAGTCGTACTACAACGACCACCAGTTCCTGGTCGACGAGGCGGACGTGCGCAACGCCCGCCTGGCGCTGGCGCTGGCGGTCCGTCAGGTGCTGGCCAACGGCCTGTCGCTGCTGGGCGTGCACGCCCCGGAGAAGATGTGATGGCGGCCAGACGCGGCAAATCGCAGGCGAAGCGCAACGGCGGCGGGGGCGGCGGCATGCCCGGCTGGGCCTGGCTGGTGATCGGCCTGGCGATCGGCGTGGGCCTGCTCCTGATGAAGCCCGACCTGTTGAAGGGCGGCGCCGACGGGTTCTTCCGCGCTTCGCCGAGGCCCGACGCGCCGCAGGCCGTCGACGCGAAGGACGACGACGCCCCGATCGTGCCCGAGACCGCCGCCCCGGCGAAGCCGGCGGACGACGCCGCGCCGAAGGAGCAGGACTACGACTTCTACACCCTGCTGCCCGGCAACGAGACTCCGCTGAGCGATCGCGAGCTCAACGCCCGCGCGAACGCCGAGGCCGCCGACCGGCAGGCGCCGGCGCAGCCCGACCCCGCGACCGCCGCGCCCGCCAACCCCGACGCGGCCGATGTCGCGACGCCGCCGCCGGCGATCGATTCGACCCCGGCCACGCCGAAGCCGTCGAAGCCCGAGCCGACGCCGGCGGTCGCCCAGGCGCCCCGCGACGGCGCCCGCTACCTGCTGCAGGCCGGCGCCTTCGCCGCCTCCGGCGACGCCGAGGCGCTGAAGGCGAAGATCGCGTTCCTGGGCCTGGGCGCCCGGGTCGAGTCCGGTCAGGTCAAGGGCAAGACGGTCTACCGCGTGCGCATGGGGCCCTACGGCACGGCCACCGAACTGGCCGAGGCCAAGCGCAAGCTCGCCGCCGGCGGTCTGCCGGCGATGGCGATCCGGGCGCAGTAAGGCCACGGACGCCGGGCCGCCGGACACCGCCGCCATGTCCGTCCCGCCCCGCCTGCTGCTGCCCGCGATCGCCCTGCTGTGCTGGGCGACGGCCGCGCCGGCGGCCGCGACGAGCGCCGACGCCACCGTCGCCGAGGCCCCGATCCCGGCCGATCTGCGGCCGGCGGTGGTCCGCGCCGAATTCCTCGGCCGCCAGCTCTACCTGCACGACCGCGCCGCCTGGCTCGCCACCGACGCCATGCGGGCCGACGCGCGCATGACCGCGCTGATGGACCGGCTCGGTGGCTGGATCACCGAGCCGTCCGCGCTGGGCGTGCGTGTCGTCTTCTACAGTCGCGACGACGCGCCGGTGTCGCTGTACGAGGTCGATGTCGACGAAGGCGAACGCCTGTTCGACGCCGTCGTCGGATCGTCCGCGCCCTTGACGGACGCGCAGCGCGCGCAGGTCCGCGCCCGGACACTCGCGCAGGCGCAGGCGTTCGGCCATTGCGGCGAGGACTACAACACGGCTGCGCTGGCGTCGCTGGACGGGTTCCGGGTGTACCGGATGCCGGTCTTCAGCCGCGACCGCGTCTACCCCATGGGCGGCTACCAGCGGTACGAGATCGACGCGACAGGCCAGAAGATCCTGTCTTCGCGGGGATTCACCAGAAGCTGCCTCGACCTGGACGAAAACAGCAAACTGGACAAGGCCGGCAAGGGGTTCGAACCGGTGATGTCGCAGGTCTCCCACCTGCTCGACCCGCAGCCGACCGAGATCCACGTCTTCGTCAGCCTCTACGCCCGCCAGCCGATGCGGGTCGTGACCACGACCAACGGCCTGTCCTGGCAGGTCGCGCGCGGGAAGATCGTCCTCGTCGACACCCCACCCGTCGCCCCGCTCGACAAGCCTTCGCCCCCCTGATCCCGACGCCCGGGACGGAGCACCGCCATGGTCGTATCGCCCCTGTTCGCCGGACTGTCGCTGCTGTGGCCGCTGAGCGAGGCGTGGATCGGCGCCCGCCACCGCGCCGGCGGCGGCGACGCCACCCGCGACCGCGGCACCCTGCGCCTGCTGCTGGTGGCGATCTACGCCAGCATCGCGCTGGCGGTGTGGCTGTCGATCCGCGGCGTGTGGCCGTTCCCGCCGGCGCTGCGCGCGCCGCTGTTCCACGGCGGCTGCGCGGCGATGGCGCTGGGCATCGCCCTGCGGCTGTGGTCGGTGCGCACCCTGGCGCGGTTCTTCACCATCCAGGTCGCGATCCGCGAGGGCCATCGCCTGATCCGCACCGGCCCCTACCGCCTGCTGCGGCATCCGTCGTACACCGGCGCGCTGGCGACCTTCCTCGGTTTCGGCTGCGCGCTGGGCAGCGCCGCCGCGCTGCTGGCGGCGACGGCGCCGGTGACGCTGGCGTTCCTGCACCGTATCCGGGTCGAGGAGCAGGTGCTGGCCGACGCGTTCCCGGCCGAGTATCCCGACTACGCCCGCGCGACGTGGCGGCTGCTGCCGTTCGTCTGGTGACCGCCGCCGCACCGCGAACACATACAATCGCGGCATGAAGACCATCCTCATCACCGGGGGCACCTCCGGCTTCGGCCGCGCCGCCGTCGAACGCTTCCACGGCGCCGGCTGGCGCGTGATCGCCACCGGCCGCCGCGGCGAACGCCTCGACGCCCTCGCCGACGCGCTCGGCCACGCACGCCTGCACACGGCCGCCTTCGACATCCGCGACGAAACGGCGATGCGCGCCGCGCTCGATGCGCTGCCGGAGGCGTTCCGCGACATCGACGTGCTGGTCAACAACGCCGGCCTCGCCCTCGGCACCGCGCCGGCGCAGCGCGCCGACCTGGCGCAGTGGAAGCAGATGATCGACACCAACGTCACCGCGCTGGCGACCCTGACCCACGCCCTGCTGCCGACGCTGATCGCCCGCCGCGGCGCGATCCTCAACGTCAGCTCGGTGGCGGCGACCTATCCCTACGCCGGCGGCAACGTCTACGGCGGCACCAAGGCCTTCGTCTCGCAGTTCTCGCTGGGCCTGCGCAGCGACCTGCACGGCACCGGCGTGCGCGTGACCAGCATCGAGCCGGGCATGGCCGAGACCGAATTCACCCTCGTCCGCACCGGCGGCGACCGCGGCGCGTCGGACACGCTCTACAAGGGCGCGGACCCGATCAGCGGCGAGGACATCGCCGAGACCCTGTTCTGGATCGCCACCCTGCCCCCGCACCTCAACATCAACCGGATCGAGGTCATGCCGGTGCGGCAGTCGTTCGCGGGATTCCAGGTGGCGCGGGAAGGCTGAGGACGCGCGCGACGCCTTCCGATGCCGCTCGCGGACCTCGCGCTGCGACTGTGCGCCCCGCTCTGGGCGATCGGCCACCTGGCCCAGATCGTGTTCCTGATCCGCGTCGGCTCGAGGGAAGGTCCGCCACTGGCGGAGCGCGAGCAGACCCTGCTCGGCGTCACGCTGTTCGCCTCGCTGCCGTCCATGCTCGGCCTTCCGTTCGCCTTCGCGATCGGACCGGGGGCGGCGTTCCTGGCGATGCCGCTGCTGGCGATCGGCGGCCTCGTGACGCTGGCATGCGCGCTGGTACCGCCGCCGCGCGGCCAGTCGCGCGACGCCTGGGCCAGCCGGCTCTGCGCCGCGGTGCCGCCCTGGGCCGCGCTGTATGTCCTCTTCCAGATCCTGATGAGCGTCTGATCCGCGCACATCGGCGCGGGCACAGTCGAGATCATCGCTTGCCCGACGGCCGGATCACCCGCGTCTCGCCGGCGAGGCATTGCGCGATCACGCGGTCGACCCACGGTTTGTCGACCAGGTAAGAACTGCCGTGGATGTCGTCGGGCGTCGGCACGACGTCGGTGTCGAGGTCGATGCGCGCCTTCGTTCGGTACCAGCCGAGCGCGGCATCGTCGATCCGCAGGTCCGCGTCGGTGCAGGTCTCCGGCCAGTCGATGAGCAGGATGGCGCGCTGCTGCGGCCAGTAGACGCGGAGGAAGGCGCCGCTTTCGCTCGCTTCCACCGGACCGAGGTACAGGCGCTGCGGCGTGCGCGGATGCACGTCGTCGACGATCCTGCGCAGCAGCGCGTCGACGCAGCGGAAGCCGGGGCGGTGGCTCGGCAGGGCCGCGTCGGTGCGGCTGCCTGCCGCCGCCGCGCACAGGCCGGACCACATCGCGAGCAGGAGCAACGCGAGGACGGGGACGACGCCGGCCCGGCGGCGCTGCCGACAGCGCGCACGAAAGGTTTCGCGGCACCGGGCGCCGGCCGTGGCGGGGAAGACGACGAGGCGATGGGCGCGAGCGCGGATCGTGCGCATGGAAAGGCTGCTCGCTTGCGATGGAGCGGGGAAGACGGGGGCGAAGGGTGCGGATGCGCAGCGCAGGCCGCGCATCCGCACCGCGCCTCAGCAGGCGCAATCGCCGCGGCAGTTGGTGTACTGGGTCAGGCAGATCGAGGCCGATTGGCCCGAGGCCAGACAGGCGTTGTACGCGGTCTTGCAGGCCGAGAAGCAGGCACTGCAACTGCCGGTCGCCGACGTGCCGAACGACAGACCGCAGCCGAGCACGAAGCCCGCCGTCGCGGCCCAACGCAACCATTTCGATTTCATCGTTTCATCCTCCCGATGGTGTGGAACGGCTCCCTTTCCGGACGTGCGGACCTCCTGTCCGCGCACGGCCGCGATGCGTGCCCGGCGCAGAGAGGACCGGGCCGATCGCGGCAGCCCCACCGTAGGCCGAATGCCCCGGCGGGAATCCGGGCGCGATCACACTTCGGGACGCCGCGACCGCGCGTTCAGCCCAGCGGCTCGTCGCTCAGGTAGGTGTACGCGGTCAGGCCGTTCTCCAGCGCCTCGTTGAGCCGCGCGGCCTCGCCCTTGCTCAGATCGACGGCGCCGACCTTGGCCTTGTAGATGCGGCGCAGGTCGTCGAGCTTGTAGCCGACGTAGTCCAGCATCACGTCGGTGGTGTCGCCGCGACGCTGCTGGGTGACCCGGAAGCCTTCGTCGTTGACGCGCACTTCGATCGCATCGGTGTCGCCGAACAGGTTGTGGATGTCGCCGAGGATTTCCTGGTACGCGCCGACGAGGAAGAAGCCGATGCGGTAGCGTTCGCCCGGCCGCGGCGCGTGCAGCGGCAGCGAGCTGTCGAGGTCCTCGTTCTCGACGTAGGTGTCGATCTTGCCGTCCGAATCGCAGGTGAGGTCGGCGATCACGCCGCGACGCTCGGGGCGCTCGTCGAGGCGCTCGATCGGCACGATCGGGAACACCTGGTCGATCGCCCACACGTCCGGGATCGACTCGAACAGGCTGAAATTGACGAAATACTTGTCGACCAGCCGCTCGTTGAGTTCGTCGAGCAAGTCGCGGTGGCTCTTCTCGTCGTAGGTCAGGCGCGCGCGCACCGCGTGGGCGATGGCGTAGAACAAATCGTCCAGCCGCGCGCGGGCGACGAGGTCGATCTGGCCCAGCGCATACAGCGACAAGCCCTCGCTGTGGTGGTGCTGGGCCTCGTGGAACAGTTCGACGGCCGGACGGCGGTCGAGTTCGTCGTGGATGCCGCGCAGGTGGCGGATGACCGCGGCCTCGTCGTCGTGCGCCGGCGGCACCCGGCCTTCCGGCGCGCGCTCCACCTCGGAGACGTTGGTGACCAGCACCGCGTGGTGCGCGGTCATCGCGCGCCCGCATTCGGTGACGATGCGCGGCGGCGCGATGGCGTTGGCCTCGCAGGCCTCGGCCAGCGGCTGGACGATGCTGGAGGCGTACTGGGCGACGCCGTAGTTGACCGAACAGTAGCTGCGCGAGCGCGTGCCCTCGTAGTCGATGCCGAGGCCGCCGCCGACGTCGACGTGGCTGATCGTCGCGCCGAGCTTGGACAGCTCGACGAAATAGCGCACCGCCTCGCGCATGCCGTTGGCGATGTCGCGGACGTTGCTGATCTGCGAGCCCATGTGGAAGTGCAGCAGGCCGAGGCAGTCGCTCATGCCGCTGTCGCGCAGCGACTTCCACAGGTCCAGCACCTGGCGCGGCGACAGCCCGAACTTGGCCTTGTCGCCGCCGCTGTTCTGCCACTTGCCGGCGCCCAGCGAGGCCAGGCGCATGCGCACGCCGAGGCCCGGCTTCACGTCGAGCGCCTTCGCCTCCTCCATCACCAGCGGCAGTTCGGACGGCTTCTCGATCACGATGAAGGTCTGCAGGCCGAGCTTGCGGCCGATCAGCGCCAAGCGGATGTACTCGCGGTCCTTGTAGCCGTTGCAGACGATCAGCCCGCCCGGGCGCGACAGCGCCAGCACGGCCATCAGTTCCGGCTTGCTGCCGGCCTCCAGGCCGAAGCCCTCGCCGGCGTGCGAGGCCAGGGTGCCGGCGACGCCGGCGTGCTGGTTGACCTTGATCGGATACACCGCGGTGTAGCCGCCGGCGTAGTCCCAGTCGCGCTGCGCCTGCGCGAACGCGTCCTGCAGCCGGGCCAGGCGGTCGCCGAGGATCTGCGGGAAGCGCACCAGCAGCGGCAGCTTGGCGCCGGCGGCCTGCGCGGCGTCCACGACCTCGGCCAGCGCCACGGCGCCGCCCGCGCCCCCCTGGGGGCGCACGACGATGCGGCCGCCGTCGTCGACGTCGAAATACCCTTCGGCCCAGTGCGGAATCGAGTAGGTCTTGCGGGCGCGGTCGATCGACCAGACGGTCATGGGCGGGCGGTCCGGAACTGCGGGGGGACGCGCATTGTAGGGCCGGGGGGCGCGGCGGGGGACCTCGTTCAGCCGGCGACCGGCGACCGCGCCCCTCCCGCGTCGATCCTGCGGGAATCCTGCGCCGATCTTGCGCAATCGCGCCCCGATCGTCCCCCGATCGTCCCCCGATCGTCCCCCGATCGCGCACCGATCGCGCAGCACGCCGTCGTCGCGACCGCCGTTCAGCCGAAGACGGGACCCCGGGCGACCTTGCGCACCCGGCCGGCCATGATCCGGTGGCCGGAACTGCCGAACACCACGAACGAGCCCGGCAGCGCATCGACGGCGTCGCGGACGCGCTCCAGCGCCGCTGTCTCGTCCACGACCAGGCCACGCAGATTGACCAGCAGCAGGAAGTGCGGCGGCGCTTCCGGCGGGTCTTCCTCGATCCGCCGCCGCACCAGCCAGGCCACGCCGACCTTCGCCTTGGCCAGTTCGGCGCGGAGCCTGGCGACGGTCGCTTCGTCGAGCCCGTGCGGCGCCAGCGCGGCCAGCGGCGCGTCGACCTCGGAGCGCGCGTCGGCGGCGCGCGCGAGGCGGCCGAAATAGCCGCCGATCTCCGCTTCGGTGCGCGCGATCCCGTCGCGGTCGTCGGTCTCGCGGTAGTGCGCGTGCAGCGCCTCGCAGGCCGCCGGCGTCGCCTCGCGGTCCAGCGCGATCGCCCGCCACAGCAGATCGGCGCCGGCCGGGTCCCCGCCGGCGAGCAGCAGTTCGCCGAGGCGCAGGTTGAGGCGCACGTCGTCGGGCGCGACCGCGATCGCGTCGCGGAACGCCGGCAGCGCCTCGGCCGGGTCGCCCACCAGGTCCAGCAGCAGCGCGCGCTCCACGCGCTCGTCCTCCGACAGCGGCGCAGCGGACGCCTCCAGCGCCGCGAGCCGCTGCCGGCCTTCGCACAGGCGCTGGTGCTGCGCACGCCAGCCCTCGGCCACGGCGTCCCGCCATTGCCGGTCGAACTGCGCCTCGAGCGTCGGCAGCAGCGGCCCGAGCAGGGATTCGGCCGCGCTGGTCCGCGGCTCGGCCTGCAGGTCCGCAGCGACGCCCAGCGCCTCCAGCCGCTGCGCGAGCGAGGGATGGGTGTCCTCGTAGTCGGGCCGGCGCGCCAGCGACTTCGCGAGCCGCCCGGCATCGGCGTCGTGGGTCGATCGCATCACCCGGGCGATGTCCGACTGCAGCCCCTCCGGCGGGCGCTCGCTGTCGGCGACGCGGCGCTGCAGCGCGGGCCAGTAGTCGCGATGGAGCCGCTCCGCGCACAGCCCGGTGCGGATCAGCGCCTGGCCCAGCGCGGGCGCGCCCACGGTCTTCGCGGCGATCGCGTCGGCCTGGTACTCGTTGCCGCGCGCCAGCACGAAGCTGTAGGCGTCGAAATAGGGGGCGTACCAGCGGAAGAAGCGCATGAACACGCCGGTGAGCAGCGCCTTCTCGCCGGCCAGCGCCATCAGCACCCGGGTCCAACTGCTGCGGACGTGGTGGATCCAGCCGGAGAACCGGCCGTGGCCGCCACCGAAATGGCCGAATTCGTGGGCGATCACGCCCGCGAGCTGGTCGCGGTCGAGCGCCTGCATCAGCGGCAGCCCGAGCACCAGGTAGTGGCGGTAGCCCAGCAGCCCGAAGGCGCGGGGCACGCTGGCGGCGGCGGCGTTGATGTCGCCGTCGATCACGATCCCGTCCAGCCGCGGCGCATCGGTCGCCTGGCGCAGGCGCTCGACTTCGGCGTGCAGGGCGGGCGCCTCGTCCGGGCGCAGGACGTGACCCTCCGGCGGCTCGAACCGGATCCACAGCGCGCGCAGGATCATCCAGCCGAAGCCGATCGGGATCCACACGATCTTCACCAGCTTGAGCAGCAGCAGCGGGCTGATCGCGAGCAGCGCGATCACCAGCCCCGCCGACAGTCCCAGCGCGAGCAGGAACGCCCCGCCCAGCACCGCGAAGCCCAGCAGGGCCAGCAGCGCCACCTTCGTGCGATACCGCCCCGGCGCCAGCCGCGCCTCCTGCTCCAGCCGCGCCACCATCCGGTCGTAACGTGCCACCGCCATGCGTCCCCCGTCCGCTGTCCGCCCCGGGGCGATTCTAGCCCGGGCGGCCGTTCAGCCGGCGCCGCGGCCGCACCGGGCCGCTCCGGTACAATGCCGCGCCCCGCCGACCACCGGACCACCGCGATGACCGAGACTTCCTGGCACTACGAGCGCTTCGAGCCCACCGGCTCGGCCATCGGCTATCGCATCGTGCGCAAGCTGGACGAAGTGCAGTCGCCGTTCCAGAAGATCGAGATCTACGAGAGCACCGACTGGGGCAACCTGATGCTCATCGACGGCGCGATGATGCTCACCACCCGCGACAACTTCCTCTACCACGAGATGATGTCGCACCCGGCGCTGTTCACCCACGCGCGCCCGAAGAACGTCGTCATCATCGGCGGCGGCGACTGCGGCACGCTGCGCGAAGTGCTCAAGCACCCGGGCGTCGAGGAAGCCGTGCAGTGCGACATCGACGAGCAGGTGACGCGCATGGCCGAGAAGTGGTTCCCGGAACTGTGCGACTCAAACCGCGATGCGCGCGCCGAATTGCTGTTCGACGACGGCATCGCCTACATGGCCAACCGCGCCCCGGGCAGCGTCGATGTCGTGATCGTCGATTCCACCGATCCGGTCGGCCCGGCCGAGGGCCTGTTCAACCGCGCCTTCTACGAAAGCTGCTTCCGCGCCCTGCGCGCCGACGGCATCCTGGTGCAGCAGTCGGAATCGCCGCTGGTGCAGCTCGACCTGATCCGCGAGATGCGCGGCGAGATGGGCAAGGCCGGCTTCACGACCTTCGCCACCCTGCCGTTCCCGCAGCCGTGCTATCCGACCGGCTGGTGGAGCTGCACGCTGGCGCGCAAGGGCGAAGGCTTCGGCTTCCGCGAGGGCGACGCCGACGCCCGCGGCTTCGCGACGAAGTACTACAACGCCGGCATCCACCGCGGCGCGCTGTCGACGCCGCCGTTCGTCGCCGCCGCGCTCGCCCCGTAAGCCGCCCCCGCCCCGTCCGCAGGACACCGCCATGCCCGACGCCGCGCCCGACTCCCCGCAGACCGCCGCCGTGCGGACGCCGCTGCCGCCGGGTTTCCTGCTGCGCCACGGCGCGATCCCGCTGGCGGTGTTCGCGGTCGCGATCGCCGCGATCCACTGGCTGAACATCGACTGGCGGCTGGCGACGCACCTCTACGCGCTGGAAGGCGGCGAATGGGCGCTGCGCAAGGCGTTCGTCACCGAGAACCTGATCCACAAGGTCGGCCACGACCTCAGCATCGCCGCCTGGGTCGGCGTGCTGATCGCGTGGCTGCTCAGCTTCCGCCGTCCGCGGCTGCGGCCGTGGCGCCGGCCGCTGGGCTACCTGCTGCTGGCGGTGGCGCTGTCGACGCTGACGGTGTCGGCGATCAAGGCGAAATCGAACATGGACTGCCCGTGGGACGTGCAGGGGCTGGGCGGCGAACGGCCGCACCTGACGCTGTACGAGGCCCGCCCGCACGACCTGCCGCGCGGGCGCTGCTTCCCGGCCGGGCACGCCAGCGGCGGCTACGCCTGGGTCGCGCTGTACTTCGCGTTCCTGATGATCCGCCCGCGCTGGCGCTGGCGCGGCCTGGCGACCGGGGTGGGCGTCGGCCTGACCTACGGCATCGCCCAGCAACTGCGCGGCGCGCACTTCCTGTCGCACGACCTGTGGACCGCGATGATCTGCTGGACCGTGGCGCTGCTGGTCTACCTGTGGCTGCGGCCGAAGCGTCCGCCGGGAGCGGAAAGCCGCCCGTCCCGCTGACCGCCGGACGCGTTGTACGATCGCGCCGACGCCCCCCACCGCCGCCGCCGTGGCCGCACCCGCAGGACGCCTCAACCTCGATCGCCTCAACCTCGCGCTGATCCTCGGGTCGGCGCTGCTGGCGGTGCGCTGGCCGTTCGAGACCCTGCTGCTGGCCTACGCCGTGCTCGGCCCGCTGCACTACCTCACCGAAATCTCCTGGCTGCACGATCGCCGCTATTTCCTGCCGCGCCGGCACGACGCGTGGCCGCTGGTGCTCGGCGGCACCGCGCTGATCCTGGCCGTCGCCACCGTCGCCGCCGCGCGCAAGACCCCGCTGCGGCTGGCGCTCGAGCACGGCGCGCTGTTCGCGCTGTTCGGCTTCGCGCTGGTGATGGTGCTGACCCCGCGCTGGCGCACGCGCCTGCTCGCGCTGCTGGTGCTGGTCCCGGTCTGCGCCCTGCTCACGCACGCGGACGGCTTCGCGGCCTCGCTGGCCGGCTACCTGCCGACCGTCCTCCACGTCTACGTGTTCACCGGCCTGTTCATGCTGGTCGGCACGCTGCGCCGCCCCAGCCGCGACGGCCGCGCGGCGATGGCCGCCTACGTGCTGTGCCCACTGCTGTGCTGGTGGGCGCCGCTGGCGTGGAGCGCGCCGGCCTCGGCGTGGGCCGGGCAGGCCTTCGTCGGCACCCTGTCGAGCATCAGCCGGCTGGTCCTCGGCGACGTCCCCGGCGGCGCCGGGCACGCGCTCGACGGCCCCGCGCTGCTCACCGACCCGACCGCCGTCCTGGTCGCCCGCGTGCTGGCGCTGGCCTACCTCTACCACTACCTCAACTGGTTCTCGAAGGTCGAAGTGATCGGCTGGGCGCGGATCTCCCCGCTGCGCGGCGCGCTGATCGGCGCGGCGTGGATCGGCGCCAGCGCGCTGTACTTCCGCGACTACCTGCTCGGCTTCACCGTGCTGCTGCTGCTGAGCTTCCTGCACGTGGTGCTGGAGTTTCCGCTCAATCACCGCACGTTCCGCGAACTCGGCGAACGCCTGTTCGGCGGCGGCGGCTCGCGCAGCGCGGGCTGACCCCGCGCCGGCTCAGAGCGCGTCCGCGTCCAGTTCGCCGGTGCGGATGCGCACCACCCGGTCCAGGTCCCACACGAAGATCTTGCCGTCGCCGATCTTGCCGGTGCCGGCGGTCTGCAGGATCGCCTCGACGACCGCGTCGACGCGGTCGTCGGTGACCGCGACCTCCAGCTTGATCTTCGGCAGGAAGTCGACCACGTACTCGGCGCCGCGGTACAGCTCGGTATGGCCCTTCTGGCGGCCGAAGCCCTTGACCTCGGTCGCGGTGATGCCGGCGACGCCGGCCTCGGCCAGCGCTTCGCGGACATCGTCCAGTTTGAACGGCTTGATGATGGCCATCACCATCTTCATGGCGAGACTCCGGCGGCGGGAACAGGCGCGAGGATACCAAGGCCCCGGAATTTTCCGACCCCGCGGCGCGGCGAAGGCCGATGGCGCCGGCCCGGCGCGGGCGGAATGCTGGGCGCCACGCTACAATCACCGGACATGCCCATGATCGACCTCCGCCAGATCGACGACCTCGCCCGCCGCCTCAGCGGCCTGGTGCCCCCCGCGCTGCGCGAGGGCCGCGAGGAGATGCAGGACAACTTCAAGGCCGCGCTGCAGGCGGGCCTGGCGAAGCTCGACCTCGTCACCCGCGAGGAATTCGACGTGCAGCGCGCGGTGCTCGCCCGCACCCGCGGCCAGCTCGACGAGCTGCGCGCGCTGGTCGACCGGCTCGAAGCGCAGCTCGCCGCACGCGACGCCGGCGCTTCCGGCACCGAAACGCCGCCCCGCGACTGAGGGCCGCCGCCATGACCCTCGCGCTCGTGCACACGCGTGCACGCGCCGGCGTGCGCGCGCCCGCCGTCGACGCCGAAGTCTTCCTCGCCGGCGGGCTGCCGCGGATGTCCATCGTCGGCCTGCCCGAGGCCGCCGTCCGCGAAGCCAAGGACCGCGTCCGCGCCGCCATCCTCTGCGCGCAGTACGACTTCCCGGCCCGGGTGATCACCGTGAACCTGTCGCCGGCCGACCTGCCCAAGGACGGCGGCCGCTTCGACCTGCCGATCGCGCTGGGCATCCTCGCCGCCAGCGGCCAGATCCCGCTGGAATCCCTACGCGACTGCGAGTTCCTCGGCGAACTCGGCCTGACCGGCGGACTGCGCCCGGTCGACGGCGTGCTGCCCGCGGCGCTGGCCGCAGCGGCGGCCGGCCGTCGGCTGATCGTGCCCGCCGACAACGGCGCCGAGGCCGCGCTGGCGAGCGGCGGCGAAGCCTTCACCGCGCGCACCCTGCTGGAGGTCTGCGGCCACCTGTGCGGCCACCGGCCGCTGCCGGCCGCCGTCGCCCCCGCGAGCCGCTACGACCACGGCCCCGACCTGGAGGACGTGCGCGGCCAGATGCGGGCGCGGCGCGCGCTGGAGATCGCCGCCGCCGGCGGCCACCACCTGCTGCTGGTCGGTCCGCCGGGCTGCGGCAAGACCCTGCTGGCCTCGCGCCTGCCCGGACTGCTGCCCGAAGCCAGCGAAGCCGACGCGCTCGAGACCGCGGCCATCGCCTCGATCGCCGCCTTCGGCGGCCGCGGCCTCGATCCCGCGCGCTGGCGGATGCGCCCGTTCCGGTCGCCGCACCACACCGCGAGCCCGGTCGCGCTGGTCGGCGGCGGCGCCGAGCCGCGCCCGGGCGAGATCTCGCTCGCGCACAACGGCGTGCTGTTCCTCGACGAACTGCCGGAATGGGATCGCCGCGCCCTCGAAGTGCTGCGCGAACCGCTGGAGTCCGGCGTCGTCACGATCTCCCGCGCGGCGCGGCAGAGCGAATTCCCCGCGCGCTTCCAACTGGTCGCGGCGATGAACCCCTGCCCCTGCGGCTGGGCCGGCGATCCGTCGGGCCGCTGCCGCTGCCATCCCGAGGCGATCGCGCGCTACCGGAGCCGGATCTCCGGCCCGCTGCTCGAACGCATCGACCTGCACCTCGACGTCCCTCGCCTGCCGCCGGCCGAACTGCGGCCCGACGCGCCCGCCGGCGAATCCAGCGCCGTGGTCCGTGCGCGCGTGGTGCGCGCCCGCGATGCGCAGTTGCGACGCGCAGGCCGCACCAACGCCCGCCTCGACCAGACGCAGACAAATGCCGTCTGCCGGCTCGCGCCCGACGATCAGGCCATGCTCGAAAACGCGATCGACCTGCTGCAGCTCTCCGCGCGTTCGATGCACCGCATCCTGCGCGTCGCCCGCACCATCGCCGATCTCGCCGGCAGCACCGACATCCTCGGCCCGCACGTGGCGGAGGCGATCGGGTATCGACGCGGGGAGCGCGCCGCGACCGCGCGGGTGGCCTGACGCGCCGTGCGTCAGCGCGAACCGATGCCCTCGATCAGCACCGGTTCGGCATAGATCACCAGCGCCTCGTCCTCGCTGGTGAGCTTCTGGGCCAGCTCGACCGAGTCCGGCATGCCTTCCCCGGTCTCGGTCGAGACGAGGAAGAGGTTCGGCGCAAACCCCAGCTTGCGCCTGACCCGCAGCGCATGCTCGGCGAGATAGGTCTCGATCGAGGCGGGATCGGCATCGGGCCTGAAACGCAGGTTGAGCGCGCCCGCATCGATCTTGAGATGGCCGTCGGCGTCGAGGAACAGGCGTTTGCCGTGCTCGTCGCGGGACGCATCGCCGGAGAGGAAGCGCCAGCCCGCGTCGAGGAAGGCGACGACCTCGTCCACCGGCACCGCTTCGTGGATGGCCGGCACCGCCGCCTCGTCGGCCGGCTGCGGATCGCGGGTCGCGGCGATGCCTTCGAGCGGCCGGAGCTTGCCCAGCCGGGCCAGCACCCTGTCGCGCACGTGACTGAATTCGTCGTCCATCGGCAGCCTCGCTGGATGTCGGAGTGCGGGACGGTCGCGGAAGGCCCTCACCGAAGGGCGTTGAGCGCGTTCAGGCGACCGAATCCGTAACGCGCATTGCGTCCCTGCACATACGGCAGGGGACCAATCTTGTCACAGCTCGATCGCAGCCGGGCGCGCACCTCGGCGGCGGTCAACTCCGGCATCGCCGACAGCACCAGGGCGGCGACGCCCGCGGCCGCGGGCGCGGCGAAGCTGGTGCCCGTGACGGTCGCGTGACGCCCGCCCTGGATGGGCAGCCACACGTCGACGCCGGGCGCGAGGCATTCGAGTTCATCGCCGAAACCCGAGCCGTTGTCGCTGTCGTTCCGGGTCGATCGACCCACGGCGATCACCTGCGGGCAGGAGCACACCTCGTCGGCGCTGATCGGATGGTTGCCGTTGGTCGTGGCCCAGAACACCGGCGTGCCGCGACCCTCGCGGCCGCCCGCGGCGGCGAACTCGATGGCTTCGAGCAGTCCCTCGGTCATCGTCCAGGCCGCGCCGTCCGCTCCGAGCGAGCAGCAGACGACATCGGCGCCGCGCGTTTCGACACCCTCCAGCGCCGGGCGCACGGCATAGCCCAGCGCCCTCGCCAGCGTGGACTGCGTCCCCACCTGGTCGGGCGCGCACGCGACCGCCATCAGCTCGCTGCCGAACGCGACCCCGCAGCCGCCGATGCCGTTGTTCTCGCGGGCCGCGACCATGCCGGCGCAGGCCGTCCCGTGCCAGCCGCCGGGCATGCGGTCGATACCCGGGATGAAATCCGCATCGATCAGGTCGGACGTCGGCCGGAACCAGCTCGACAGCGGTCCGAACGCCAGGTCCGGATGGGTGGCGTCGAACCCGTTGTCGATGACCGCGACGCGGACGCCCGCCCCCGTGCTGATGTCCCAGGCCCGCTCCATACCCATGCGGGCGTGATGCCATTGCTGCGGATAACCGGGATCGGTCGGAACGTAGCGCTGGCCGATATGTTCGAGAAAATCGGGCTCCGCGAACACGACCGCGGCGTCCTGCATCAACGCGAACGCAATCTCGGTCGCGTTGCCCGACGTGCATGCCGCCCGCACGAGGCCGGGAGGCAGCGCGCCGGAATCCATCGGATACAGGCCGTATCGACGCAGGATCGCCGCGATCTCGCCGCTGTCCGCGCGGTCGTCGAAGCGCACGACCAGGCGCTGCGTCTCCAGCAGGAGGCGAGGACCGTCGGCCAATACCCGGGTCACCGCATCGTTGCCGCCCTGCGCCCGGCGATCCTCGGTCGATGCCTCGAGATAACGACCGCTCGCATGGAAAAGCCCGATGCCTGCGCGCGCGAATGCGGCGAGTTGTTCGCGCCTGTCGTCCGAATCCGCGAGGGATTCGATGGCCGACGCCTGCACGGCGCCTTCCGGCAGGCTCGCCCCCAGCAGGTCCCGCGACCGCATGTCCGCGGTCTGCACCTCGTCGGTGTCGATGTCGCCGGCGACCGCCCTCCACGCGCGGCGCGCTTCGCGCGTGTCGGCCACGCGCGTCGGCATGACGCCGTCGAGCACCTGGAGCCGTTCGAGGCGCTGTCTGACCTTGTCCTTCTTGTCCATGGGTGCCTCTTGCATACCGGTCTCGTCCATGCGGGTCTCCTCCATGCTTGTCTCATCCGGGCTGCGCCCGTCGATGCTGCTTGCGTCGAAGTTGCTTGCATCGAAGCTGCCTGCGTCGATGCAGACCTTGTCCGCGCCGCGCCGGAAGATCCCACAGCGATCGCGAACCCTCAACGACGCGACACCGCGGTCGCCGCGACAGCGTATCCCAGCAAAACCACCGCAACGCCAGCGGATTCCGACGCGCGGCATCGACCGCGCCGATGCGTGCCGGACGCGACTTTCGCCTGTCCGATCGTCGTCGTTGATCGCGGGTGCAGGCTGCGCGCCCTGCAATTGCGCACGCCCACGGCCGGGAGTATGGTGGGCCCGCGCCGGACGCCCCGGGCAGGCACGCTGCGGCACCGCCTCTCCACGACGGTCCGACACGACGCACACGCGACCGATGATGCGGCTCGCCCGCTCGTTCGCGTCGTCGCCCGGGGCGTTGCCGCATCGCAGCACGATCCGCCGTCGCGCGTTCGCTTCGCGATACCCGCACGGCCGATGGAACGCATCACATCGACAGGGGTACGTCACCGACCGACGCATGCCGATCCGCACATGATCCGAACGATCGAACGATGCGATCGCGACGGCGTGCGTCGATATTCCAGACCGATCAAGGAAGGGGGAAGTCATGATCAGAGTGCTATGGCACGCGCCACAGGGCATCGAGGACGTCCGCGCCGCCGTCCAGACGGCCATCGATCTCGAGTTCTCGACATTGCCGCCGTATCTCTACGCGAAGATGTCGATCCTGCCGGAGGCCAATCCCGCCGCGATGTCGCGGCTGAGCGGGATCGTCGGCCAGGAAATGATCCACATGTGTCTCGCCTGCAACATCATGAACGCGATCGGCGGGACGGTGCGGATCAATCCGCCCGCGTATCCCGGGCCGCTCCCGGGCGACATCGGCGGCGGCCTGATCGTCCACCTGCTGCCGTTTTCTCCCGCCGCCATGACCCAGGGCATGGCGATCGAGGAACCCGTCAGTCCGATCGATCCGCCCGAACTGATGGCCGCCCGCGGCGTCGACGCCCCGGTCACCATCGGCCAGTTCTACCACCTGCTCGACCAGGCGCTCGCCGAGCTGCCGGCGGATGCCTGGATACGCGACAACCACCAGATCGACGACAGCCAGTTCTTCCCGGGACAGCTCTTCGCGGTCAACGACTACGCCGATGCGCACAAGGCGATCGACCAGATCGTGTCGGAAGGCGAAGGCACGCCGGTCACGCCCGACGGCCAGGGCAGTCCGCTGACGTTCCAGAACGAACTGGCGCACTACTACCGGTTCTGGGAAATGCAGCGCAACCAGGTGCTGGTGAAGGATCCCAATCCGGTCGGCTATGCCTGGGGCGGGCCGCTGGGCATCGACTGGAGCCGGGTCTATCCGGCCATCCCCGATCCTGAACTGCACGACTTCTCGAACGACCCGCCGGCCGCGCGCGAGGCGCAGGCGGCGTGCGACGCGGCCTACACCGCGCTGGTCGATGCGCTGACCGCCACGTTCCGCGGCGCCACCGGCGGCATGGGCCAGGCGGTGCGCGCCATGTTCGACCTGCGGATGGCCGCGATCCACGCCCTGAACACGCCGCTGGCCGACGGCGTGTCGGTCGCGGGACCGGCGTTCCTCTATCGCCCGGGCAAGGCCGCCGGCCAGGCCCCGGACCAGACCATCGACCGCAACGCCCAGGGAGGTGCGGCATGAGCATCCTCGAATTCCCTCGCATCTACTTCCGCGGCGCCGTCGCCTGGGACCCGGTCACCACCAACAACTATCCCGTCGACAAGGCCCCCGCCGCCTACGACGAGGACGACTGCGACTCGACCCTCGACCGCAGCCCGGTGCTGGGCCCGCAGGTGGCCGGCTTCCGCCAGGCGGCGATCGACGAAGTGCTGTCCAAGGGCAACTGGAATCCCGACGGCAGCTATCGCTGTCCGTTCTACGACACCTACATCACCGGCGTCGACCTGGGCGACGGGCTCGACACCACCGACAGCTTCGCCACCGCCCCGGTCGGCTTCAGCGGCATGCTGGTCGACTGCGAACCCTACGGCGCCTTCTCGTCGCAGTTGTTCTTCGACGACATGAGCTTCGGCATCCAGGGCGGCTGCCGGATCCATGGCCGGCGCATCGAACGGATCAGCGACCGCTTCATCAACTTCAACGCCAATCCCAGCAACAACATGATCGCCGGCGTGGCCTCGGTGATGTGGCAGACCTGTTTCGCCAAGGCCGACGGGCTGCAGATCGACGCCCACGATTCGCGGGCGCTGCAGCGGCTGCAGGCGTACATGGCGGACGATGACGTGCTGGGCGTGATGGTGCGCTTCGTCACCTACCGCACGGTGTATTACAACGATCCGGCGCTGTCGAACAAATCGCCGGCCACCGCCGCCGCCGCGACCGCGCACCAGGCGGCGCTCAATGCCGGCGGTTTCCAGCCCAACCCGGCGCGCAGCCTGCTGGTGGGCACGGTCGGGCTGTGGCGGCGCAACGACATGCTGACCGAACCCTCCGACCGCGCGCTGATCGCCACCATGGCGACGGTCCCCGGCTACCCGTCGCCGCAGAAGGGCGGCCCGGTCGTGGCCACGGCGTTCGCCCGCGCCACCGGCAAGGGCCTCGCGCTCGATTTCTCCAACACCATCCCGTGCATGGACCGCGCCACCGACAAGGTCGACCTCGGAACGCTGACCCTGACCGCCGCGGATCCGCCGCCGGCGGTCGCGATCGCGCGGATCGCGGACATCCCGCTCGGCCAATACGACCGCGCCGCGTTCGAGGCGACCTCGGGGATCATCGACATCCCGCTGGACAGCGGCAGGGTCGAACAGCTCGCCGGGATGGACCTGAGCATCGTCGCCGCCGACGGCACCGCCTACCTGGTGGAATCGCCGGTGCGGGCGGTGCCGCTGCAGCCCAACCTGTACATCGACCAGGGCGAGACCGCGAACGTGGCCGTCCAGGTCTACGAGCGCGGCAAACCCGTCGGCGCGGGGGTGAAGGTCTGGATGTCGGACATGAACGCCAGCCAGGCCACCAGCATGCAGCAGGTGACCGGGGCCGACGGCCGCGCGAGCTTCCGGGTGCTGGGCACGACCGGCCAGATCGTCGGCTGGGTGTTCCAGACCGGCGACAACCCGACCCTGCCCATCGGCAACGATTTCACGCCGCTGAACTACACCTACACCTACCTGCGGGTGTTGCCCGCGGACGACGACATCGCCGCGCTGCCGCCGACCTGGGACAACGTCTACAACCGCGTGCTGGCCAACTGGGCGTCGATGGCGCCGTGCATGGACAACTGGCTGCGCCTGAACGACGAACGACAGGTGCGGAGCTACGGCGGGATGATCCGCACACTCACCGATCCGGCCAACTTCGAGCGTTTCCGCTACATGCCGGTGACCCGCGACCTCACCCGCGGCCAGCGGACCCTGCTCTACAACTTCCTCGGCTTCCAGACCGCATCGCTGGCGGCACAGCGCGCCGACGGCGCGCCGACGACGGTCGACATCGAAGCACTGAGCCGGTCGATGCGGGTCGTTCCGTAACGCGGCCTGCGGCACGCCCGGGCCGGCGCACGCCGGTCCCGGGCGAAGCCATCGGGCAGGGCCGCTCGACGATGTCCGCCGCAGGCGCGCGAGCGGCGTATGCTCGGTGGCGGTTCCCATCGGCGAGGCGCACATGACCCCGGCGCACGGCGGCTGCCTCTGCGGCGATGTCCGCTTCACCGCGACCTGGCCCAGCCTGTGGGTCGCGCACTGCCACTGTTCGATGTGCCGGCGCGCGCACGGCGCGGCCTTCGTCACCTGGTTCGGGATGGCGGAAGACAGCGCGCGGATCGACGACGACGCCGGGTCGCTGCGCTGGTACCCGTCGTCGCCGGGCGCCGAACGCGGCTTCTGCGCGCGCTGCGGCAGCTCGCTGTTCTTCCGCTCGGCGCGCTGGCCGGGCGAACTGCACATCGCCCTGGCGAACCTCGAAGGCGAGCCGGACCAGGCGCCGATGGCGCACGTGTTCTGGGACACCCACGTCGACTGGGCCGCGGTGGACCCCGGCGACGGCCTGCCGCGCAAGCCGGAGACGGACGTGGCGTGAGGTCCGCGGGCGCGCGGGCCGGGACGGCTCACGGGCGCTGCCCGCAGAAAGCGAAACGGCCGGCGCAAGGCCGGCCGCTCGCCCGATGCGCGTCGACTCAGCGCGAGGTGCTGATGCCCCTGCTTTCCATCCGCTCGCGCATCTGGCGGCGCTGACCCACGGTCATGCACTTGCGTTCCGAGCGATTGGAGCCGGTGCGCTTGACGATCTCGCAGATCATCCGATTGTCCTCGGCGCGGTTCACCGCGGCATCGACCGCTTCCAGCGCGTTCGTGAGCCGGACCTTGCCTTCCGGACCGAGGTCGTCGATCGACGTCTTGTCCCCGAGCACGGTCAGGACGTCGTCCTGGCGCGCGAGGATCGCCTTGCGCTCTTCGTCGCTGTACTGGGCGTAGTTGCCGGACTTCGTTTCGATGGCGTGGCGAAGTTCGGCCTGCTGCGTGCGGATCTGGTCGGGCGTCACCGAGAGGCGGGTCGCGTCTTCGGCGAACGCGGGCGCGCAGAAGGTGGCCGCGGCGAGGAGAACGAGGGAAAGCTGAATCCGCATGCTAAATCCAGACGAACGGAGGGGTCATGCATTCCAGCACACCCGACGCCATCCCCCAACCTGACGAAGGTCATGGTAGGGGGATGACCCGTCGTTGCGTTCAGGCCGCCGCGGCCGGCCGATCGTGGAACTGCTCTTCTTCGGTCGAGCCCTTGAGCGCCACCGTCGAGGACTGCCCGCCCTGGATCGTCTGGGTCACGCTGTCGAAGTAGCCGGTGCCGACTTCGCGCTGGTGCTTCACCGCGGTGAAGCCCTTGTCGGCGGCGGCGAACTCGGCCTCCTGCAGCTCGACGAACGCGCTCATCTGCCGGCGCGCGTAGCCGTGCGCGAGGTTGAACATCGAGTAGTTCAGCGCATGGAAGCCGGCCAGGGTGATGAACTGGAACTTGTAGCCGTAGCTGGCGATTTCCTTCTGGAACTTGGCGATGGTCGCGTCGTCGAGGTTCTTCTTCCAGTTGAAGCTCGGCGAGCAGTTGTACGCCAGCAGCTTGCCGGGATACTTCGCGTGGATGGCCTCGGCGAACTTGCGCGCGAACTCCAGGTCCGGCTTGCCGGTCTCGCACCACACCAGGTCGGCGTAGGGCGCGTAGGCCAGGCCGCGGCTGATCGCCTGGTCGAGGCCGTTCTTCGTCTTGTAGAAGCCTTCGACCGTGCGCTCGCCGGTGCAGTGCGGCTGGTCGTTGGGGTCGATGTCGCTGGTCAGCAGGTCGGCGGCCTCGGCGTCGGTGCGGGCGACGATGATCGTCGGGGTGCCCATCACGTCGGCGGCCAGGCGCGCGGCGACCAGCTTCTCGACGGCCTCGCGGGTCGGCACCAGCACCTTGCCGCCCATGTGGCCGCACTTCTTGACGCTGGCGAGCTGGTCCTCGAAATGCACGCCCGAGGCGCCGGCCTCGATCATCGCCTTCATCAGCTCGAAGGCGTTGAGCACGCCGCCGAAGCCGGCTTCGGCGTCGGCCACGATCGGCTGCAGGAAATCGACGTCGCCGGTGCCCTCGGCGCACTGGATCTGGTCCGCGCGCAGCAGCGTGTTGTTGATGCGCTTGACCACCTGCGGCACCGAGTTGGCCGGGTACAGCGACTGGTCCGGATACATCTCGCCGGCGATGTTGGCGTCGGCCGCGACCTGCCAGCCGCTGAGGTAGATCGCCTTGAGGCCGGCCTTGACCTGCTGCATCGCCTGGTTGCCGGTGAGCGCGCCGAGCGCGTTCACGAAGTCCTCGGTCTGCAGGTACTTCCACAGCTTCTCGGCGCCGAGGCGGGCGATCGAATGGTCGACCGGGATCGTGCCGCGCAGGCGGACCACGTCCTCGGCGCTGTACGGGCGGGTGACGCCGGCCCAGCGCGGATTGTTGGTCCAGTCCAGCTTCAGTTGTTCGGCGGTGGGGAGCGTGGTCTTCATGGGCGTGGTCTCGCGTGGGAAGTGAATGCGGTGGTGTGTCTGTTTCTGTAGGAGCGACGTGAGTCGCGACCCGTGCGTTGACGTGAGTCGCGACCCGTGCGCTGACGCGAGTCGCGACCTCTTCTCCGGATAACTGGGTCGCGACCGTCTTACGGATACGCGTGTCGCGACTCACGTCGCTCCTACGAAAAAAAAGCGGAGCGGGTCAATCGATGCGTTCGTAGGCCGGCAGGGTGAGGAAGTCGACGAGCGCGTCGCGGTGGGTCAGGTCGGACAGCAGCGCGATCGCTTCGTCGACGCGCTCGGCGCCGACGACGCCGGCGTCGCCCTTGAGCTTCGACGGCAGGCCGATCAGCGCGCGTTCCAGCAGCGCGTAGTCCACCGGCGTGCCGTCGTCCAGGTGCAGCGGGTCGCGGCCGTCGTCGGCGAAATGCAGCCACTGCCAGAGCTGCGCGCGGGAAATCTCGGCGGTCGCGGCGTCCTCCATCATCCCGTGGATCGGCACGCAGCCGTTGCCGGCCAGCCACGCCGCGAGATAGCGCACGCAGACCTCGACGTTGCCGAAGAAGCCGACGGTCGTGATCGTGCCCAGCGACGGGCGCAGCAGGTCCTCGGCGCCCGCGCGCACGTCCTCGCGCGCGACGTGCTGCTGGTGCGGCCCGGGCATGCGCGCGTCGAAGATGCGCCGCGCGGTCTCGACCAGGCCCGGATGCGCCACCCAGGTGCCGTCGTGGCCCGCGGTGGCCTCGCGCAGCTTGTCGGCCTCGACCCGCGCGAACGCGGCGGCGTTGGCCTCCGGGTCGCGCGGATTGGGGATCTGCGCGGCCATGCCGCCCATCGCGTGCGCGCCGCGCCGGTGGCAGGTCCGGATCAGCAGCTCCGAATACGCCTTCAGGAACGGCTGCGTCATCGTCACCTGCCCGCGCTCGGGCAGCACCCGGTCGCGATGCCGGCGCAGGGTCTTGATGTAGCTGAAGATGTAGTCCCAGCGGCCGCAGTTCAGGCCGACGATGCGGCTGCGCAGCGCATGCAGGATCTCGTCCATCTCGAACGCCGCCGGCAGCGTCTCGATCAGCACCGTCGCCTTCATCGCGCCCTGCGGCAGGTTCAGCCGCACCTCGATCTCGTCGAGCACCGCGTTCCACAGCGCCGCTTCCTCCATGCCCTGCAGCTTCGGCAGGTAGAAGTACGGGCCGCGATCCTTCGACACCAGCGCGCCGGCGTTGTGGAAGGCGAACAGCGCCAGGTCGAACAGGCCGCCGCTCATGCGCTGGCCGTCGATCAGCACGTGCTTCTCGTCCAGGTGCCAGCCGCGCGGCCGCACGATCAGCACCGCGCGCTCGGCTTCGGGCTTCAGGCGGTACTGCTTGCCCGGCTTGCCGTCGATCGCCGGCGCGTCGAACTCCAGCGTCCCTGCCACCGCCGCGCGCAGCGCGACCTGGCCTTCGATCAGGTTCGCCCAGGTCGGCGAGGTCGAATCCTCGAAGTCGGCCATGTAGCAGTTCGCGCCCGAGTTCAGCGCGTTGATCACCATCTTCGGATCGACCGGGCCGGTGATTTCCACGCGACGGTCCAGCAGCGCGGCCGGGATCGGCACCACCCGCCAGTCGCCCTCGCGGATCGCCCGGGTGTCCTCGCGGAAGGCCGGCAGCGCGCCGGCGTCGAACTCGGCCTGCCGGCGCTGCCGGGCGGCGAGCCGCGCCTGGCGCTCGGGCTCGAAGCGGCGGTGCAGGCCCGCGAGGAACGCCAGCGCCGCGTCGGTCAGCAGGGCGTCCTGGCCCTCGGCGCGGCCCAGCAGCGCGATGCCGGGGAGTGCGGGCGAGGCGTCGGCCTGCGGCTTGAGGACGGCGGACATGGGCGACTCCGGAACGGCGTTGGGAGCCTCACCATCCGTCCGGGTACTTTATTTGACAACACAGTTTTGGCAATGTGTTTTATAAGAATACTTAATACGAAGGCTTCGACGAAGGTCGAATGTGCCGCAACTCGTTGATTTTGCACCGCAACATCGCCCGACACAGCCCGGTTCGACCCGACAGCGAGCGCCGCCATGACCGACGAGACCGCCCACAGCCCCCGTTTCGCCTACAAGGCCGACCGCCTGAAGCCGCTCCGGGCCTTCTGCCAAGTCGCCCGGCTCGGCTCGGTCTCGCGCGCGGCCGAGGCCCTGTACCTGAGCCAGCCGGCGATCACCCTGCAGTTGCAGGCGCTGGAGCGGGAACTGGGCGTCAAGCTGTTCGAGCGGGTCGGACGCCGGCTCGCCCTCACCCGCGAGGGCGACGCCCTGTACGGACTGGCGCGGCCGCTGGTGGAGGGCATCGATCGCCTGCCGGACGCGTTCCGCGAGCAGATCAAGGGTCTGGACGGCGGCGAGCTGCACGTGGCCGCCGGCAGCTCGACCATCCTCTACCTGCTGCCGAAGATCGTGGAGGCCTACCGCCGCGCCCACCCGGACGTGCGCCTGATCCTGCACAACGTCACCGGCGCCGGTGGCCTGGACCTGCTGCGCAGCGACGGCGTGGACCTCGCGGTCGGCTCGATGCTCGACGTCCCCGCCGACCTCGACTACGCCCCGGTCTACCGCTTCGAGCCGATGCTGATCGCGCCCCGCGGCCACCCGCTGGCGACCCAGCCCGACCTCAAGCTCGAGGACCTCTCGCCCTACGGCCTGATCCTGCCGCCGCAGCGCCTGACCACCTATCGCCTTGTCGACCTGGTGTTCCAGCAGAACCGTGTGCCCTACACCGTCGCCCTCGAAGTCGGCGGCTGGGAAGTGATCAAACAGTACGTCGCGATGGGTCTGGGCATCAGCATCGTCACCGCCATCTGCCTCACCGACGCCGACCGCGACCGCCTCGCGATCCGCTCGCTCGCCAAGTATTTCCCTTCACGCAGCTACGGCGTGGTCGTGCGCAAGGGCAAGTACCTGTCGCAGCAGGCACGCGACTTCATCGAACTGATCCGCCCGCAGATGCTGGCGTCGCGGGGGTATGACGAGACGGGGCATTCGGAGCGGTGAGTTCTGATTGGAGTGCTACCTCAAGGCTTCGGAAAACGGCGATGTGCTCAATGCCAACGAGGCCTAACATGTCCATCAACCGGAGCGTCAAAAAAGCAGCGCTTTTTTGCCGTCCGGTTACCTCCAACCTCAGGCTGCACATGAAAGTACAAGTTCTTCTGATCGCTCTAGTGCTCGTTGCAGGCTGTGCTGCCCAGGAGCACAGCGCCATCCAGACCGGGATCAAGGTCTGGTCGAGCAGTGAACTCAACGCGCGCAAGGGCGAGCTGGATGGGACTGAAATCGTGCTGGACGCGTACCTCATCCACGAACCGGAAAACTACGCCCTGTGGGATAGCGAACAGGCATCGAGGAGCGGCGATCCCCACTCATGTATCTCGCTGATCTATCCGAAACACATTGGGGAGTCAGTTCGGCGCTCCAACCGCAAGCAGGTACGTCTGCGGGGCACATTTGTCCGTGACATGACCGCTCAAGACGGAGTTTATCTGGGCCTGTGCAATTACACTGGACTGCGTGTTGCGGAGATCGTTCGCTAGTGCAGCCTAAAAATTCATCCAAGCCAAAGCCGCTTCGCGGCTCGGCTTGATTCAGGTATTAGCACGCAGGTTGCGACTTGTGGAATGGTGGTGAGCGCAGCGAGCCAAACCATTCTTTGCAGAATCCGGAAGACTCCCGGGCTGCAAGGGGACAGCTCACGGAATTCGGTTTGATGAGCGTCCGCAAAGCATCGGAAACGTCCCGATGGTGGGGTTCGCTGCGCTCACCGCCACCCTACGTGGCCTGCCGGGCGTTGCGGGAGCCCGCGCATCGCGCATGCAGGTAGCGGGTGACGCCCGATACACGCCGCGCCCTGTCTGCCGCGGCCGGCTGCTCGCACACTCCCTCCACGCACGCGCGATCGCCGATCGCCGATCGCCGATCGCCGACAAGCGAAACGGCGATGGACGTGCGCGGCTTGCAACGACGGGGAGAACGATCATGCGTGCAGCGGGCTGGCTCTTGATTTCGATGCTGTGTGCGGCGGGCACGGCCTGCGGCGATGCAGCGACGCCGCAAGCGGCGAAAGATGCTGCACCGGTACCGGCGCCGGAAGCGGAGACGACCGCGCCGCCCGCGTCCGCGACGCCGACCTTGCCGCCCGGCGGCAAGGTGCAGCGGGTCGGTGTCTGGCAGCCGCCCGCGGGGCTGGAGCAGGTGCCGATCTGGCCCGGCGCCGCGCCGGACATGGCGGGCGTGTCGTGGCCGGCCGAAAGCGTGCTGACCGCGGATACGCCGGAGGCGCTCGCCGGGCGCACGTCGCAGGCGGTGTTCGACGTGTCGGTGCCGACGATGACGGTGTTCCCGCCGAAGGGCCGCAACACCGGCGCGGCGGTGATCGTGTTCCCGGGCGGCGGCTTCAGGATCCTCGCGGTGACGGTGGAAGGCACCGAGATCTGCGACTGGATCACGGCGCAGGGCATGACCTGCATCCTGTCGAAGTACCGGGTGCCGAAGACCGCGCACCACTGGGACCCGGACTGCCGTTGCGCGGTCACGCCGAAGGTGCCGCGCGCGCTGCAGGACGCGCAGCGCACGATCCGGCTGGTGCGTGCGCGGGCGAAGGCGCTCGGGGTCGACCCGGACCGGATCGGCGTGATGGGCTTCTCCGCCGGCGGTTATCTCGCAGTGCAGACCAGCAACGTCTTCGCGCCCGCCTACGCGCCGGTGGACGCCATCGACCGCATCAGCAGCCGGCCCGATTTCGCGGTGGTGTTCTACCCGGGCCACCTCTGTCGGCGGGGGACGACGTTCGACCCCGGCCTGCACGTGTCCAAACGGACCTCGCCCACCTTCCTGCTGCAGGCCTGGGACGACCCGGTCGACGACCTGTGCAACAGCACGCTGTACGCGCGCGCCCTGGACGACGCGGGCGTGCCGTCGGAGGTGCATCTGTTCGCGAAGGGCGGCCATGCGTTCGGGCTGCGCGGGACCGGCCGCGCGGTGTCGTCGTGGCCGACGCTGCTGGCGACGTGGCTGCGCGAGCGGGGGGTGCTGGGCGACACCGCCGCTCGCCGATGACGTGGCGCCTCAGGGTCTGGGCAACGTCCTGCCGCGCAGCGGCGCACGCTGCGGCGTGCCGACGTCGCGCACGGGCGGCGCGGCCTCGATCGGGCGCGTCTGTCCGGGCAACCGGATCCGCGGCTTCGCGCTGTTGCGGGCGTAGCGCGCGAAGCGTTCGTAGGCGACCTGTTCGTTCACCGCGTGCCAAGGGCGTCCGAGGTTGCGCATCTTGGAATCCTCGGTCGGCCGGTACTTGCCGGTCTTGCAGTACTGCGCGCCTTCGAATACGCCGACGGTGCCGTTCGGATACAGCCCGGCGGGCGTGGGGACGGTCGTGAACGGGCCGATCATCGCGCCCCACTTCACCGCGCGGCTCGCGACCAGCGAGGCGTTGCCGTCCGGCGGCTCGGATCCGAGGCTGCAGGTGCCGTAGTCGTATTCGTCGGCGAGCCCGAACAGGGTGTGGCCGAGTTCGTGCAGCGCCAGCTCGACCGCGGCCGCGTGCATGGAGATCGCGGCGATCGAGCCGCCGGAACCGCCGTAGCGGGTCGAGTTCGCGACCACGATGACCACGTCGCGGGCGTCGGCCTGCAGCACGGAGCCCACGATCGACTGCACCTTGGCGGTGTTCGCGCACAGCAGGCGGTCGATGTTGGCGCAGTTGAACGCGGCGTCCATCGCGGTGTCGCGGTAGAGGCCGAGGTCGGGCTCGTCCACGCCGGACTCCGCGCTGGCGACATCGACGCGGCGGATGTTGATGCGCCGGCGGTAGACGTTGAACAACGGGTCGGACATCAGCCCGTTGACGACGGTCTGCGCGTCGGTCTGCCACTTGCCCAGCTCCGCGGCGGTGTAGCCGTCGCCGACGAAGACCAGGTCGAGGCGATCGGCCGCGGCGCCGCTGTCCACCAGGGTCGTGGTCGAGGCGGCCTTGGTCGTCGCCTTCACGGCGCTGTTGCGCAGCAGGCGATCCACTTGGCCGCGATCGAGGTCGATCATGGTCGCCGCGGCCGTGCCCGCGTCGCCCATGCGCAGCGCGAGGCGCGCGATGCGCGGATCGTCGGGGAAGGACACCTCGAACGTGCCCTGCGGCACCTGCAGCGTCTGCACGTCGGTGATGCGCCCGCTGACCGGATCGAAGGCCTCCAGCCGGCGCCACGCCTGGTTGCGCACCGGCATGCGCAGCAGGGTCCTGCCGCGCGCATCGAACCCGAGCAGCCACCAGCTTCGCGCGGTCTCGATCTCGTCCAGCGGCAGCGGAATCAGCGCGCCCGCACTGCGCTCGGCGCGCTCGGCGACGACCAGCGGCGCGACCGCGCCCTGGCTGCGGAACTGCAGGCGGACCGTGAGGGTGTCCGCGGCGATGGCCGCGCCCGCCTGGCAGGCGAAGACGGCGAACGCCAGCACACCCGCTCGCAACATGTTCATCGTGAAAACCCCGGGAGATGCCGCCGGGCGCGCGTCGCGTCGCCCGGACCGGAACCGGCATTGTAGCCAGCCCGCGGGCGCCCGCCCCGGGCGCCGCCGCGCACCGCCCCGCCGCGAAAAAAAGGCCGCGGACGCCGCCCCCGCGCGCCGGATGCGCGTAGGATCGGGCCACCTGACCCTGCGGGAGACAGACGATGAAGCGGTATGCAGCGGAATTCCTCGGCACGTTCTGGCTGGTCCTCGGCGGTTGCGGCAGCGCCGTGCTGGCGGCCGCGTTCCCGGACGTCGGCATCGGCCTGCTCGGGGTCGCGCTCGCGTTCGGCCTGACCGTGCTGACCATGGCCTACGCGATCGGCCACGTGTCCGGCTGCCACCTCAATCCGGCGGTCACCGTCGGCCTGTGGGCCGGCGGGCGGTTCCCGGCCTCGGGCATCCTGCCGTACGTGGTGTCGCAGGTGCTGGGCGCGATCGCCGCCGGCGGCGTGCTGTTCGTGATCGCCTCGGGCGCGCCCGGTTTCGACGCCGCCGCGGGATTCGCCTCGAACGGTTACGGCGCGCACTCGCCGGGCGGGTATTCGCTGACCGCGGCGCTGGTCTGCGAGGTCGTGATGACGGCGTTCTTCCTGTTCATCATCCTCGGCGTCACCCACAAGAACGCGCCGCAGGGCTTCGCGCCACTGGCGATCGGCCTGGCGCTGACGCTGATCCACCTGATCTCGATCCCGGTGACCAACACCTCGGTCAACCCGGCGCGCAGCACCGGCGTCGCGCTGTATGCGGGCGGCTGGGCGATCGAGCAACTGTGGCTGTTCTGGCTGGCGCCGATCGTCGGCGGCCTCGTCGGCGCCCTGCTCCACCGCGTCGTCACCACCGACGAGCCCTGAGGCTCCGACCCGCGACGGCGTCCGCGACCGCGGGGCCGTCGCGTGCCGTGGCGGGTTTCACTCGCCGGCGAACACCGTGTCCGCGGCGGCGTGTCCGTCGATCGCGTCGGACGGCGCGACGTCGGACGGCGTCGCGTCGAGCCGGCTGCGCGCGCGCTGCATCTCCGCCTTGGCGACGGCCGCGGCCTGCTCGGCGGCGAGGAAGTGCTTGCGGTTCGGGCACACCGCATGCATGTAATCGGCATCGAAGTTGAGCCGCTCGACCAGGAAATCGACGAACGCGCGCACCTTCGGCGAGGCGACCCGGCCGCGCGGGAACACCGCGCTGAATTCGTACTCCGGCCCGGTCCAGCCGGCCAAGACGCGCTGGACCTGGCCGAGTTCGACGTGCGCCTTCATGGTCACGTCGCTGTTGAGCAGCAGGCCTTCGCCGCAGATCAGCGCGCCGGTGAGCGCGCCGGGATCGTTGGCGACGAGGATCGGATCGATCCGGTAGTCCTGGGTGCGCTCGCCGTCGCTCAGGCCCCAGAAATACTGGCCGCCGCGACGCCATTTCGGCATCGCCAGGGCGCGGTGGTGCAGCAGGTCGTCCGGATGCACCGGCTCGCCGTGGCGTTCGAGGTACTGCGGGCTGGCGTAGACCTGGGTGCGGAACACCGACAGGCGACGGGCGACGAGGTTGGAATCCGGCAGCACGCCGCCGCGCAGGGCGACGTCGATCTCCTGGTCGATGATGTCCACCGAATCGTTGCTCAGCACCATCTCCACCCGCAGCTCCGGATGGCGGGCGTAGAACTCGCCCAGCAGCGGCGCGATCCAGGTGATGCCGAACGAATACGGCGCGGTGAAGCGCAGCCAGCCGCGCGGACCGGCCTGCAACTGGCCGACCGCGCTTTCGGCTTCGTCCAGTTCGCGCGCGATGCGCTGGCAGTGTTCGTAGTAGACGTTGCCCGCTTCAGTCAGCCCGAGCTTGCGGGTGGTGCGATGCAGGAGCTGCGCGCCCAGACGCGTCTCGAGGTCCTGCACCTTTCGGCTGACGGTGGTCTTGGGCAGGCGCAGGGCGTTCGCCGCGGCGATGAAGCTGCCGTGTTCGACGACCTTGACGAAGATGAGGGTGTCGTTGAGATCGCGCGACATGGCGGGCTCCCGGGGCAAAGTGTGGATTGGACCGGCTCTGGGACAATTATTCCCCGATTCAGGGACTAATCAAGCGCACCGCGGCCGCCTAGAGTGCGCGCCATCTTCCTGCGGAACCCGGATCGTGAGCGCCGCCACCCAGCGCAGATTGCTGCGCACCAGCCTGTTGAGCCTGATCGTCGCCGACGTCTATGCCGGCGCCTCTCTCCTTCTGAATCAACTGTTTGGCGTGAGCGATGCCTGGTCGTGGGGCATCAGCGTCGCGCCGGCGCTGACGGCGTTCGGGCTGCTGCGGCACTGGGCCGACGACCTCGTGAACGGCCGGATCCTCCCCGGCGGGGTGCAGTTTTCGGGAGAGAAAATCCCGTGAACGGGACAATCGACTTCGGGACAATCGCCGATGGCGCTCCCGCCGGGGCCGAACTGCTGATCCTGGGCGCGACCGGCTGCCTCGGCGGCGCGCTGGTCGACGCCGCGCTGCAGGCGGGCCACCGGGTCGTCGCCGTCGGCCGCGACGCCGACGCCCTGGCGGCGCTGCAGGCCCGCCATCCCGGAGCCGGCGACGCGCTGGCGACGCTGCAGGCCGGGATCGCCCGCGATGCCGACGCCGCCGAACTGGTCGCGCGGCTGCGGATGCGCGGCCGGCCGCTGGCGGGCGTGATCGCGGCGATCCGCGGCGCGCCGGTGCGCGCGCGCCTGCTCGACCAGCCGGAGGATTTCCTGCGCCAGCGCCTCGACGAGGACCTGCTGCCGCACCTGTTCGCCGCGCGCCGGCTGCTGCCGCTGCTGGCCGAACGCCCCGGCGCCGGCTACGTGCTGATCGGCGGCCCCGGCGCCGACCAACCCTGGGCCGGCTACGGCCACCACTCCATCGTCGCCGCGGCGCTGCGCATGCTCGCGCGGGTGCTGCACGACGAGGCCCGCACGGTCGGCGTGCGCGTCCACCTGCTCGGCGTGGACGCGCCGATGCGCACCGACGACAACGCGCAGCACGCCTGCCCGGGCTGGCCGCAGGTCGGCGCGGTGGCGCGTCGCGCGCTGTCGCTGCTCGATCGCGACACCGCGCCGCGCGATGCGGTGGTGCGCTACGCCGCCACCCCCGCGCCGCCGGCGCTGCGCCCGGACGTGCTGCGCTCGGACGACATCGACGCGAGCGACCAGCGAGCGACGACGGCGCCGCCGATGCCCGTCGGCGACCGCGATCGCGACGCCGCCCGCCGGCTGCTGCGCGACATCGCCGCCGCCCCGCGGACAAGGACCGACAACACCCTGCTGCCATGAATGCGCATGCCCGCCCCCTAACCTCGTCCGGGCCCGTCGTCGCCCGCCGGACCTCCACCGACATCGTTTCCAGGACCGCCACCGCCATGCACACCCGCCTCTCCCTCGATTCGCGAACGCTGCCGTCGTTCAGCGCCCTGGTGCTCGCCCTCGCCGCGGCGATGGCCATCGCCGCCTGCAGCAGCCAGGCCGAACCCACCGCGGCCGCCCCGCCGCCGCCGGAAGTCGACGTGGCCCAGGTGCTGAACAAGAAGGTCAGCCAGTGGGACGCGTTCACCGGTCGCGTCGCCGCGGTGGAGACGGTCGAACTGCGCCCGCGCGTGAGCGGCTACATCGAACGCGTCGCGTATCGCGAAGGCGACGACGTGCGCAAGGGCCAGTTGCTGTTCGTGATCGACCAGCGCCCCTACCGGGCCGCGCTCGCGCGTGCCCAGGCGGAGCTCGAACGCGCGCGCAGCGAATCGCGCCTCGCGCACTCGCAGAACGCGCGCGCGCAGTCGCTGATCGCGGCGCAGGCGATCTCGCGCGAGGAGTTCGACACCCGCAAGGCCGCCACCGCGCAGAGCGATGCGCTGGTGCGCGCGGCCGAGGCCGCGGTCGCCACCGCCCGCCTCGACCTGCAGTTCACCGAGGTGCGCTCGCCGATCGACGGCCGCGCCGGCCGCGCGCTGGTGACCGCGGGCAATCTCGCCCAGGCCGACGCCACCGTGCTGACCTCGGTGGTGTCGCTGGACCCGATGTACGTCTACTTCGACAGCGACGAGCAGGCGTTCCTGCGCTACGGCAAGCTCGCCCGCGACGGCCAGCGCGCGAGCACCCGCAACCCGGTGCGCGTGGGCCTGGCCGACGAAGACGGCTATCCGCACGCCGGCACCGTCGACTTCGTCGACAACCAGGTCGATCCCGCCACCGGCACCATCCGCGCCCGCGCGGTGCTGCCCAATCCCGATCGCGCGTTCACGCCGGGCCTGTTCGCGCGCGTGCAGCTCGAAGGCAGCGCCGACGTGCCCGCGCTGCTGATCGACGACAAGGCGGTGCTCACCGACCAGGACCGCAAGTACGTCTACGTGCTCGGCCCGGGCAACCAGGCGCTGCGCAAGGACGTGGTCCTCGGCGGCACCGCCGACGGCCTGCGCATCGTGACCGCCGGCCTCGGCGCGCAGGACCGGGTGATCGTCAACGGCGTGCAGAAGGTGTTCTTCCCTGGGATGCCGGTGGCGCCGAAGACGGTCGCGATGGGCGCCGCGCCCGCACAGGCCGTGGCGCGGGCGCCCTGACGCCCGCGCCGTCGGTCTGACGGCCGCCGCCCCTTCGCCCTTCCCCTCCCCCGATGGCGGAGGGGCGGCCGCCGTCGCTCCGGCTTTCGTCGCACCGGCTTTCGTCGTACCGGGTTTCGTGCCGCCCCGTTTCGTCGCTTCGCTTTCTCCCGCTTCACGTTCCGCCCGAACGCAGGCCCGGCCTGCGCGGGACCGCCATTCCCGAGGACTGCCGAGGACCTCCCATGGATTTCTCCCGTTTCTTCATCGACCGACCGATCTTCGCCGCGGTGCTGTCGATCGTGATCTTCGCCGCCGGCCTGATCGCGATCCCGCTGCTGCCGGTCGGCGAGTATCCCGAAGTCGTGCCGCCGTCCGTGGTGGTGCGCACCGTCTACCCGGGCGCCAACCCGAAGGTGATCGCCGAAACCGTCGCGACCCCGCTGGAGGAAGCGATCAACGGCGTCGAGGGCATGCTCTACGTCAAGTCGGTCGCCGGTTCCGACGGCGTGCTGCAGATGACCGTCACCTTCGAGGCCGGCACCGACGCCGACGACGCCGCGGTGCGCGTGCAGAACCGGGTCAGCCAGGCGCTGGCGCGGCTGCCCGAGGACGTGCGGCGCCAGGGCGTGACCACGCAGAAGCAGTCGCCGGTGTTCCTGATGGTGGTGCACCTGGTGTCCACCGACGGCAAGTACGACACGCTGTACCTGCGCAACTACATGCGCCTGCACGTCAAGGACGCGCTCTCGCGCATCCGCGGCGTCGGCGACGCGCAGACCTTCGGCGGCGGCGACTACGCGATGCGGCTGTGGCTGGACCCGGACAAGGTCGCCTCGCGCGGCCTGACCGCCAGCGACGTGCTCAACGCCGTGCGCGAACAGAACGTCCAGGTGTCCGCCGGCCAGCTCGGCGCCGAGCCCATGCCCAACGGCAGCGACTTCCTGCTGCCGATCAACGCCAAGGGCCGGTTGCAGACCACGCAGGAATTCGGCGACATCGTGATCAAGACCGGCGCCGACGGCGAGGTGGTGCGGCTGTCCGACGTCGCCCGCATCGAACTGGGCGCCGGCGACTACACGCTGCGCGCACGGCTCGACGGCAAGGACGCGGCGGCGATCGGCATCTTCCAGGCGCCGGGCGCGAACGCGCTGGAGATCCGCGACGAGGTCATCCGGACCATGGACGCGCTGTCGAAGCAGTTCCCGCCGGGCGTCGAGTACAAGTCGATCTACGACACCACGGTCTTCGTGCGCGACTCGATCAAGGCGGTGGTCTCGACCCTGTTCGAGGCGATCCTGCTGGTGGTGCTGGTGGTGATCCTGTTCCTGCAGACCTGGCGCGCGTCGATCATCCCGCTGATCGCTGTGCCGGTGTCGGTGGTGGGCACGTTCGCCGCGCTGTACCTGCTCGGCTTCTCGATCAACACCCTGACCCTGTTCGGGCTGGTGCTGGCGATCGGCATCGTGGTCGACGACGCGATCGTGGTCGTCGAGAACGTCGAACGCAACATCGAGGAGGGCCTGAGCCCGCTCGCCGCCGCGCACAAGGCGATGACCGAGGTCTCCGGACCGATCATCGCGATCGCGCTGGTGCTGTGCGCGGTGTTCGTGCCGATGGCCTTCCTCAACGGCGTGACCGGCCAGTTCTACAAGCAGTTCGCGGTGACCATCGCGATCTCGACGGTGATCTCCGCGATCAACTCGCTGACGCTCTCGCCGGCGCTCGCCGCCAAGCTGCTCAAGCCGCACGACGCGCCGAAGGACCGCCCCTCGCGCCTGATCGACCGCCTGTTCGGCTGGGTGTTCCGTCCGTTCAACCGCTTCTTCAAGCGCAGCTCGGATCGCTACCAGGGCGCGGTGTCGCGCACCCTCGGCCGCCGCGGCGCGGTGTTCGCGGTGTACGCGGTGCTGCTGGTCGCGGCCGGACTGGTGTTCCAGTGGGTGCCGCGCGGCTTCATCCCGCAGCAGGACAAGCTGTACCTGATCGCGGGCGTGAAGATGCCGGAAGGCGCGTCGATCGAGCGCACCGACGCGGTGCTGGGGAAGATCGCGAAGATCGCCAGGGGCATCGAAGGCGTGAACAAGGTCGGTTACGAGGTGTCGTTCCCGGGCCTCAACCCGCTGCAGTTCACCAACACCCCGAACAGCGGCGTGATGTTCCTGACCCTGGAGCCGTTCGGCCAGCGCCATCGCACCGCGAAGGAGATCAACGACGAACTGAACCAGAAGATCGCCGGCATCCAGGAAGGCTTCACGTTCGCGCTGATGCCGCCGCCGATCCAGGGCCTCGGCAACGGCTCGGGCTACTCGCTGTTCGTCGAGGACCGCGCCAACCTCGGCTACGGTGCGCTGCAGAGCGCGGTGCAGGCGTTCCAGGGCGCGGCCTCGCAGACCCCGGGCATGGGCTTCCCGATCAGCAGCTACCAGGCCAACGTGCCGCAGCTCGACGCCGAGGTCGACCGGGTCAAGGCCAAGGCGCAGGGCGTGCCGCTGACCGAGCTGTTCGGCACCCTGCAGACCTACCTCGGCTCGTCGTACGTCAACGACTTCAACCTGTTCGGCCGCACCTGGCAGGTGATCGCGCAGGCCGACGGCCCGTATCGCGACAGCGTCGAGGACATCGCCAACCTGCGCACCCGCAACGCCGCCGGCGAAATGGTGCCGATCGGCTCGATGGTCACGATCAAGCGCAGCTACGGCCCCGATCCTGTGATCCGCTTCAACGGCTATCCCGCGGCCGACCTGCTCGGCGAAGCCGATCCGAACCTGCTGTCGTCGGCGCAGGCGATGGCCAAGGTCACCGAACTGGCCGGCAAGGTGCTGCCCAACGGCATGGGCATCGACTGGAGCGACCTGAGCTACCAGGAAGCGACCCAGGGCAAGGCCGCGCTGGTGGTGTTCCCGCTGGCGGTGCTGCTGGCCTTCCTGGTGCTGGCGGCGCTGTACGAAAGCTGGACGCTGCCGCTGGCGGTGATCCTGATCGTGCCGATGACGCTGCTGTCCGCGCTGCTGGGCGTGAAGCTCACCGGCGGCGACAACAACGTGTTCGTCCAGGTCGGGCTGGTCGTGCTGATGGGCCTGGCGTGCAAGAACGCGATCCTGATCGTCGAGTTCGCGCGCGAACTGGAGCTGCACGGCAAGGGCATCGTCGAATCGGCGCTGGAAGCCTGCCGCCTGCGCCTGCGCCCGATCGTGATGACCTCGGTCGCGTTCATCGCCGGCACCGTGCCGCTGGTGTTCTCGCACGGCGCGGGCGCCGAGGTGCGGTCGGTCACCGGCATCACCGTGTTCGCCGGGATGCTCGGCGTCACCCTGTTCGGACTGTTCCTGACCCCGGTGTTCTACGTGGCGCTGCGCAAGCTCGCGAATCGTCCGCTGGTTTCGCACGGCGCCGAGCCGCATGGCGCCGGACAGCACGGCGACGCCGCGCCGCACGCGGCCCACGCCTGACACGGTCTTTTCCCCGTCGTCGCGGCGCGCGCCGCAAGGATCGGATAGCGCGCCGCGGCGACGCCCGCCCACCATGCACCGTTCCCGCGGCGATCGCCGCAGGGACCCGGCCATCACGCATTTCCCGCCTGCAATCCCCACCCCCGCTTCATTCTCCCTGCGTCATTCCCCACCGCTTCATTCCCCCCGCTTCACTCCAACACTTACCGACCCCACGGAGCCAGATCATGTCCGACACCACCACAAAGATCGCCCTCGTCACCGGCGCCACCCGCGGCATCGGCCTCGAAACCGTCCGCCAGCTCGCCGCCGCCGGCGTCCACACCCTGCTCGCCGGCCGCGACCGCGACAAGGCCGTCGAGGCCGCGCTGGCGCTGCAGGCCGAAGGCCTGCCGGTGGAGGCGATCGCGCTCGACGTCACCGACGCCGACAGCATCGCCCTCGCCGCGCACCAGGTCCGCGAGCGCCACGGCCGCCTCGACATCCTGGTCAACAACGCCGGCGTGTTCCGCGACGCCTTCGACAAGACGCCGTCGCAGCAGTCGCTGTCGTCGTGGCGCGACACTTTCGACACCAACCTGTTCGGCGTCGTCGCCGTCACCCAGGCGTTCCTGCCGCTGCTGCAGGCCTCCGACGCCGGCCGCATCGTCAACGTCTCCAGCCTGCTCGGCTCGCTGGCCGAACACCAGGATCCGGCGTCCGCGATCTACGACTACAAGGTGCCGGCCTACAACGTCTCGAAGACCGCGCTGAACGCCTGGACCGTGCACCTGGCGCACGAACTGCGCGACACGCCGATCAAGGTCAACGCGATCCATCCGGGATCGGTGAAGACCGACATGAACGCCAACGGCGAGCTCGACATCGCGACCGGCGCCCGCAGCAGCGTCGAGATGGCGCTGCTCGGCGCGGACGGCCCCACCGGCGGCTTCACCCACCTCGGGCAGACCCTGCGCTGGTGAGGTCGCGCGGCGCGGACGCTTCCCCTTCCTTCCGGAGACCTTCCATGTCCCATCCGTCGCGCGCGACCAATGCCGCGCTGCTCACGACCGCCGCGCTGACCCTCGCGCTCGCCGCGTGCACGGTCGGTCCGAACCACGTCCGGCCCGCGGTGGCGGTGCCGGAGCGCTTCTCCGGCGCGTCGCCGGCCGTGGACGCCGACGCGCCGCAGCCGACGGTCGACGCCGCGTTCTGGCGCGATTTCGGCGATCCGCAGCTCGACGCGCTGGTCGAGCGGACGCTGGCCGCCAACCACGACCTGCGGATCGCGCTGGCGCAGTACGACCGCGCCAACGCGCTGCTGCGCGGCGCGAAGTTCGACCGCCTGCCGACGATCACCGGCAGCGCCGCCGCCAGCGACAGCCGCGCCAGCGCCGACCAGCAGCCCGGCGTGCCGCGGGCGGATCGCGACGCCGACGCGTACGCGGTCTCGGCGAACGCGGCGTGGGAACTCGACGTGTTCGGCCGCATCCGCCGCGGCGTGGAGGCCGGTCGCGCCGAGGCCGCGGCCAGCGCCGCCGACCTCGCGGCCGCGCAGGTCGCGATCGTCGGCGAAGTCGCGCGCACCTACTTCGAGCTGCGCGGCCTGCAGGAACGGCTGCGGGTCGCGCGCGAGAACGCCGACACCCAGCGCGACACCCTGCGCCTGGTCGAGGCGCGGCTGCAGGCCGGCGCCGACAGCGCCTTCGACGCCGCCCGCGCCCGCGCGCAGCAGGCCTCGACCGCATCGCGCATCCCCGCGCTGGAAGCGCAGATCGCGGTCGCGATGCATCGCCTCGCGGTGCTGAGCGGGCAGACCCCGGAGGCGCTGGTGGACGCACTGTCGACCCCGAAGGCGCTGCCGTCGCTGCCGGCCGGCATCGACCCCGGCACGCCCGGCGCGCTGCTGCGCCGCCGTCCCGACATCGCCGCCGCGGAAGCCCGGCTGCATGCCGCGACCGCCCGCGTCGGCGTCGCCACCGCCGACCTGTTCCCGCGCTTCACCCTCGGCGGGCTGATCGGCAGCCAGGCGATCGACGCCGACGCGCTGTTCCGCCGCGACAGCGAGACCCGGCTGGCGTCGTTCGGCATCGACTGGTCGTTCCTCGACGTGGGCCGGGTGCGCGCGCGCATCGCGGCCGCCGACGCCGACGCCTCCGGCGCGCTGGCCGGCTACGAGCGCACCGTGCTGCTGGCGCTGGAGGACACCGAGAACGCGCTGGTCCGCCACGCCCGCGCGCGCGAGGAGGACGCGCTGCTGGCGCAGGCCGCGCAGGACAGCACCGCCGCCGCCGCGCTCGCGCGCATCCGCTACCGCGCGGGGGCGACCGGACTGCTGGAACTGCTCGACGCCGAGCGCACGCGGCTGCAGGCGGAGGATGCGTTCGCGGACGCGCGCACGCGCACGACGACCACTGCGGTCGCGCTGTACAAGGCGCTGGCCGGCGGCTGGCCGGAGGCGCCGCCGATGCGCGAGCGCGTCGGCCAGCGCTGAAGCGCAGAACCGAAAACGACCCGATCGCGGCGCGTCAGCGGACGCGCCGCTTCAGCTCCGCGATCCGCGCCGACACCTCCGCCGGGGCCAGCGTCGCGAAGCGCTCCGGCAGCAGGCTGCGGCGCGAGGATTCCTGCACCGCCAGCAGTTCCATCAGTTGCAGCGTGTCCGCGTGCTGCGGCGGGATGAAGTCGGCGATGGCCTGCTGCAGGTGCGCCAGCGCCAGCGCGGCGCCGTCGTCGCGCGCGTTGTCGAGCGCGAGCAGCGCGATCGCCTCGAGATCGGCGTTGGAATAGCCGTCCAGGCCTTCCAGCGCCGCGGTCTGCGCCGCCGCATCGGCGTCCGCGAGCGCGGCGCCGTTGCGCCCGAGGATCGCCTGCACGATGCGCAGGCGGTCGGCCGCGGTGTCGGCGTAGAAGAACGGGATCTTGCGATCGAGCCGTCCGGGGCGCTTGATGTCGACGTCGAGCCGGTCCGGGCGGTTGGTCATCAGGATCGTCAGCACGTGGCCGCGGTTGCCGGGGTCGGACATGAAGTCCTTGAGCCGGGCGATGACCCGCGACGACGTGCCGCCGTCGGTCTCGCCGCCCTCGCCGCCGCCGAAACTGCGGTCGCCTTCGTCGATGACCAGCGCGATCGGGCTCATCGCGCGGATGATCTTCAGCACCCGCTCGAGGTTGGACTCGGTCGAGCCGACCCATTTCGAGCGGAAGTTCTTGAGCACCACGCCCGGCAGCCCGGCGTCCTTGAGGAACGCCTTGACCACGAAGGTCTTGCCCACGCCCATCGGGCCGACCGCGAGCAGCCCCATCGGCGCGAGGCGGGCGTCGCCGCTGCGGATCAGCGCGGCGATCTTCATCAGTTCGGCCTTGATCCGGTCGTAGCCGCCGACCGCGTCGAGGCCGTGGTCCGGATCGAGGAATTCGATCAGGTCGCCGCAGGAGCGCTGGATGATCTCCCGCTTGCGCTGGCCGATGACCGCGAGCATCGCGTCGACCGGGTCCTCGCCGCCCTGCGGCGCGTCGTGGCCGAGGATCAGGAACGCGATCTCCTCGCGGCTCTTGCCGGCGGTGACGCCGGCGTAGGCCTCGGCGCGCTTCGCCGCGTCCGGCGCGTCGCCGAGCAACTGCAGCGCCAGCGCCTTGCGCTCGGCCTCGGGCAGGCCGGCGTCGGGACGCTCGGCGACGATGCCGTCGATCTCCAGCAGGCGCAGGCCGGCGGTGTGCTTGGCGACCAGCGCCCGCCGCTCCGCCGGCATGTGCGGCGCCGACTGCGCGACCAGTTGCGCGCGCGCGGCCTCGTCGGGCAGCGGCACTTCGATCGCGGCGATCCGCGGATTGGTGTTGAGCGAGGGATGCAGTTCCGCCAGCGACGCGCACAGCAGCACGACGATGTGGTTGCGCTGCAGCAGCAGCCCGCCCAGCGACCAGTCGTGGAAGATCTCCAGCAGGCCGCGCTCGTCGGTGCTGAGGAACGTGGTGTCGGCGTTCGGCAGCAGGTCGCCGGCATGCGGCAGCACCAGCGCGACGCCCTCGCCGCTGCGCAGCCGCAATTCGAGCGCGGCCATGTCCGCGAGCAGCGATCCGGCGGGCTCGATCGGCCTGGCGCCGTCGCCGCGGCGCTTGAGGCCGGCGTGGCGCAGCGCGAGTTCGTAGCGCTGCGGTTTCGCGGCCAGCACCACGTCCTGCAGGTAGTCGGCGAACGGCAGCAGCCGGCCCGCGTGCGGGACGCCGTCGTGGACGTTGCCGTGGAGCAGGAACAGCCCGGCTTCGCCGGCGAGGTAGCGCCGCTTGAGCGCTTCGGCCCAGGCCGGGAGCGCGGCGGTCGGCGTCGTGGCGCCGTTGAGGGTGGTCATGGCGGCGTTGTCCTGGCGACGAAGGGCGACGTGCGTGCGGATCCGCGTGCGGCGCGGTCGTGCCGGACGCGGACCGCGGCAGGATCGGCCGACGCGGTCAGATCGTCCGGTCGCCCGCGCCCTGCCCGGCGCGCTCGCGCTTCAGCGCTTCGAGCTTGGCGCGCGCGGTGGCCTTGCTGCTGCTGGCCTTCAGCGCGTTGAGGCGGGTGTCGAGGTCGGACTCGCGCAGTTCGTCGCCGAGCTTGGCCCTGGCGATGGTGTCCTTGATGCCGGTGCGCACGTTCTCCAGCGCGCGCAGCTCGGCGTCCACCGACAGCCCTTCGAGCTGGTCGTTGATCCGGGTGCGGGCCTGCGCGCTCTGCATCTTGGCGAGCATGCGGTCCTTCTCGGCCTTGAGCTTGGCGATCTCGTTCTTGACCTCGGTGAGCGCGGTCTTGGCGGTCTCGACGTCCCTGCCGGCGCCCTCGAGCTCGGCCTGCAGCGCGACGATGTCGGCGTCGACGGCGTCCTTGCGCTCGATCAGCTCGACCGCGAGGTCGTCCTGGTCGGTCGCCATCGCCTGTTCGAGCATCGCGCTCAGTTCGCCCTGCTGCCGCTGCGCCTTCTGCAGGCGGTCGGCGGCGTCCTCGCGGAGGCGGATCAGGCCGGCGCTGGCGTTCTTGAGCTTGTTGTACTTCTCGATCATCGTGTTGATCGCGTTCTCGTACGCGATCTCCGGATGCTGCTGCTCCAGGCCGGTGACGAAGAGCGAGAAGAAGCCGCGCACGAGGTTGGCCATTCGGCTGAAGATGTTCATGTGGGTCTCCTGGAAATGTCGTGTCCGCTCGGCGTCCACCGCCCGCGGCGGACGTGGCAGGCATGGCGCCGCACCGGGCGCGGCGACGGTCGGAAGCGTGCCGCGACCGTGTCGTCGCGGGCCGCTCCCGGGATGCGTTCGGGCGTCGCCATGCGTCTCCGGGCCGATCGGGATGAACCCTGCAAGGATACGGGAAGGCGGGGGCGATGCCAGTCGACGCGGCGATCGCGCATGCGGGCACATCGCGCGCGCTCACACGCCACGGTGCTTGCCCTGCCACGGCGCGTACCAGGCGCGGATGCGGGCCAGGTCGGCCTCCATGTCGCCGCTGGTCACGAACGGTTCGCCGATGCCGATGATCTTCTCCGGGTAGTGGAAGTACGCCGGCACGATCGGCACGCCGGCCGCGTGCGCGATCTTCCAGAACCCCGGTTTCCAGCGCTCCACCCGCCGTCGGGTGCCTTCCGGCGCGATCCCCAGCCAGAACGCGTCCTGCTCGCGGAAGCGCTGCAGCATCTGTTCGATCAGGCCGCGCGGGTCGCCGCGGTTCACCGGGATGATGCCGAAGCGGCGCAGCACCGGGCCCAGCGGCCACCAGAACAACTGGTGCTTGGCGAAGATCCGGATGTCCAGGCCCACCGCCGCCTTCGCGGCGAGGCCCCACAGCCCGTCCCAGTTCGAGGAATGCGGCGCGCCGATCAGCACCGCCCTGGGAATGTCCGGGAAGCTGCCGACCATGCGCCAGCCGCCCAGGCGCAGGATCGTGCGCCCCAGCCAGCGCGTGAAGCCGCTGCGCGGGACCCGCGGCAGGCTGGGAGGCAGCGTCGGCAGCAGCGGCGGGGCCGGCGGACGCGCGGCCATCAATCCCAGTCCTTGCGCGTGCGCTCGCGCTTGACCCCGGCGCGCTGGCGCTTGTCGTCGAGCCGGCGCTTCTTGGCCGCGCGCGAGGGCCTGGTGGCGACCCGCGGGGTCGGCGCATGCAGGCCGGCGGCGATGAATGCGGCCAGGCGCTCGCGGGCGTCCTCGCGATTGCGCTCCTGGGTGCGGAACCGCTGGGCGTTGATCACCAGCACGCCCTCGGCGGTGACCCGGCGGTCGCGGCGCGCCAGCAGGCGTTCGCGCACGGCTTCGGGCAGGGTCGGCGAAGCGGCGACGTCGAACCGCAGTTCGACCGCGGTGGCGACCTTGTTGACGTTCTGCCCGCCCGGGCCGGAGGCGCGTACGAAGCGCTCCACCAGTTCCGACTCGGGGATGACGATCTCGCTGACCATGGCCGGATTGTAGCGAGCGTCGCCGCCGGTGCGTCGCGGCGGAGCCGTGGCGACGGACCGGCCGCGGCGGCCGGGTCGCAACGGACGCATGGCGGCGGATCGTTCCGGCCGTCGGCGGACGCGCGGGCACGATTGACCGGTCGCGGGCGCTGCCGGAAGATGGTTTTTCGCGCCCGCCACGCGGCGGCTCGCCCTGCCTGCCGACAGCCCCCCGATCGCATGGAGAGTCCCGGTCATGTCCCCTCGCACGTCCCTGTCCCTCGCCCTCCTCGCCTGCCTGTCGGCGCTGCCGATCCTCGCCGCCTCGGCGCAGGACCGGGCCATGGTCGGCGGCGGCGGCGATCCGGCGCTGGTCGGCGGCGGCGGCTGGGCCCCGGCCGCACCGGCCGCATCGGCCGCCTATGGCGGCCAGGACGCCGGCCCCGCGGCCAGCCTCACCGGCGGCTTCGGCGGCGAGATGGGCGGCGGCCCGACCTCGTCGCAGCGCGCCGCCGACGAAGTTCAGGCGCTGCTCGGCCTGGTCCAGGGCCAGATGGACGGCAGCGCCACCAGCGGCAACGCCATGACCGACCGCGCCACCGCCGCCCGCTACCGCGCCGACGCCGAGGAACTGGTCCGCCGCTACTGGGACCGCCTGAGCCCGGTCACCCGCGACCTGTACTCCTCGAGCTACGGCACGCGCCACCCCGACGCCAAGGAAGAGCGCTACCGCTCGCCCTACGGCGACAACGGCCAGATCGAGGACCAGATGCTCGGCGGCACCCGCGACGCCGCGCAGGCGATGCAGGGCCTCGAGGACCTGCTGCTGCCGATGCTGGGCGACATGAAGCGCGGCTTCGACGCCGAACTGCGCAACCGCAGCCGACGCTGATGTCAATGCCGATGCGTCGCTTCGCCATCCGCCTGCTGCCGCTGCTGCTGCTGTGGTGCGCGAGCGCGGCCCCGGCGTTCGCCGCGCCGCCGACCGACGCCCAGATCGACCGGCTGTTCGCCGCCCTCGACATGCCGCGGCTTGTGGACCAGATCGTGGCGCAGATGGACCAGGGCGCCGCGATCGGCGCGGAACACGCGATCGGCCCGGATCCGACGCCCGGGGACCGGGCGAGGATGCAGCGCGTCCTCGACCGCCAGCACGACGCGCTGCGGATGATCCTTAGCTGGGACAAGCTCAGCCCGGTGTACCGGCGCATCTACGCCCAGGCGTTCACCGCCGAGGAAGTCGAGGCCATGATCGCCTTCTACGGCAGCGACACCGGCCGCAGCATCCTCGCCAAGCTGCCGCAGGCGATGCAGTTGGCCACCGACGAAATGCGGCCGATGATCGAGGAAACGGTCGATCGCATGCAGCGCGACATCCAGCGCGAACTGGGCGACGACAAGCCCGCGCCCGATCATCGCTGAGATTGCCGGCGGGGCATCGACGCCCTCGCCGACAGCCCCGCCGCTCATACCGCCGCTCATACCGCCGCTCACCCAGCCGCTCACCCAGCCGCCGGCTCGAACAGCGCCAGCGCCTTCGCGAATTCCGCGTCCACCGGCGCGGTCGCCAGCATCCGGCGGCCGTCGTCGGGATGATCGAACGCCAATCGTTCCGCGTGCAGCAGCATGCGGTGGATGCCCAGCATCCGGAACTGGCGGTTGTGGCGGCCGTCGCCGTGGCTGGTGTCGCCGATGAGATGGTGCGACAGATGCTTGAGATGGCGGCGGATCTGGCGGAAGCGCCCGGTCTCCGGCCACGCCCGCAACAGCGCGTAGCGCGAGGTCGCGAACCCCGCCGACGGCAGCGCCAGTTCGCAGGTGGCCAACCGCTCGAACCGCGTGGTCGCCGGCTTTTTCTGCGGCTTGCCCGGGCCACCGTCCAGCGGGTGGTCGACGGTGAAGGCCGCATCCGCCGGCCAGCCGCGGCAGACCGCGAGATAGGCCTTTTCGACCTCGCCGGACATCAGCGTCCTGCCCAGCGCCGAGGCGGCCTCGCGATCGAACGCCAGCAGCAGGCAGCCGCTGGTCGCCCGGTCCAGCCGATGCACCAGGAAGACCTGGCGCCCGAACTGCGCGCGCAGGCGGTCGGCCATGAAATCGGTTTCTCCGCGGGCCAGCGCGCTGTCGTGGACCATCAGCCCGGCGGGCTTGTCGACCACGGCGAGGCGGTCGTCGCGGTACAGCACCGGGATCGGATCGGCGGCGGCGGGGGGTGGGGCAAACTTTTCGGCCATGTCCGGAGTCGAAGAGCGTCGCACAATCGCCATTTTCGCCGATCCGCCGGCGCCGGCGCGCCGCGCCCATCGACGCCCCGCCCCCCCATCCGACACACCCACCCGTCACCGCCCCGTGACCGCCCAAGGAACGCGCATGCCCGTCTCGCCCCGTCCGTCCCCCCGTCGTCCCCTGCACACGCTGGCCCTCGCCTGCGCGCTCGCGCTGGCCGCGCCCGGCCTGGCCGCCGCCGAAGGCGTGCCGCCGCCGAAGGGCGTGACCGCCGGCCCCTGCGTCGAGGGCCTGTGCGAATACACGCTCGGCAACGGCCTGCGGGTGCTGCTGTTCCCCGACGCCAGCACCCCCAAGACCACGGTCAACATCGTGTACGGCGTCGGCTCGGTGGACGAGAACTACGGCGAGACCGGCATGGCCCACCTGCTCGAACACCTGATGTTCAAGGGCACGCCGACCCACACCGACATCCCCGGCGAGATGACCAGGCGCGGCATCCAGAAGAACGCCACCACCTGGCTGGACCGCACCAACTACTTCGGCACCTTCCCGGCGAACGACGCCACCCTCGACTGGATGCTGGGCATGGAGGCCGACCGCATGGTCCATTCCTTCATCGCCAGGAAGGACCTCGACAGCGAGATGACCGTGGTCCGCAACGAGATGGAGGCCGGCGAGAACAATCCGGTCGGCGTCACCCTCGAACGCATCCGCTCCACCGCCTACCTCTGGCACAACTACGGCAAGGACACGATCGGCGCGCGTTCGGACGTCGAGCACGTGCCGATCGAGCGCCTGCAGGCCTTCTACCGGACCTGGTACCGGCCGGACAACGCGACCCTGGTGGTCGCCGGCCGGATCGACCCGAAGGCCACGCTGGCGAAGATCCAGGCCGCGTTCGGACCGATCCCCCGGCCCGCGCAGCCGCTGCCGACCTTCTACACCGTCGAGCCGACCCAGGACGGCGAACGCGCGGTGACGGTGCGGCGCACCGGCGACATGCGCGTGGTCGGCGCCGCCTGGCGCAGCGTCGCGGCGACGCATCCGGACAGCGCCGCGCTCGACGTGCTGATGAACATCCTCGGCGACACGCCCAGCGGCCGCCTGCACAAGGCGCTGGTGGAAACCAAGCTGGCCGCGCAGGCGGGCGCGTTCGACGAGAGCCTGCGCGACGGCGGCCTGCTGACCGCGCTGGCGATCGTCCCGAAGGACGGCGACCTCGACAAGGCCCAGGACACGATGCTGCGCGAACTGGAGGCGATCGCGCAGCGCCCGGTGACCGACGCCGAGGTCGCAGACGCCAAACAGCGCATCGCCAACGGCTACGACAACACCGCCGCAGACGCCAACCGGATGGCGATGGCGCTGACCGGCGACATCGCCAACGGCGACTGGCGCCTGCACTTCCTCGAACGCGACCGGATCGCCAGGGTGACCGCGGACGACGTCAACCGCGTGGCGAAGCTGTACTTCAAGCCCAGCAACCGCACGCTGGGCCGGTTCGAGCCGACCGCCACGCCCGACCGCACCGAAATCGCAATGGCGCCGACCGCGGCGGAAGCGCTGCGCGGCTACACCGGCAAGGTCGCCGAGGCCGCCGGCGAGGCCTTCGACACCTCCACCGCCAACATCGACAAGCGCACCGAGACCTTCACCCTGGGCGACGGCCTCAGGGTCGCGCTGCTGCCCAAGGACACCCGCGGCGACAAGGTGGTGGTGCGGGCGACGTTCCGCTTCGCCGACGTCGACGCGCTGCGCCCGGTGCCGCCGATGGCCGCGAGCTTCGCCGGCAGCCTGCTGATGAACGGCAGCACGACCATGAGCCGCGAGGAAATCGCCAAGCGCTTCGAGGCGCTGAAGACCAGCGGCAACGTCGGCGGCAGCGCGCAGGGGGCGACCATCAACCTCAGCACGCGCCGCGAGACGCTGGCCCAGGCGCTGGCGCTGGCCGCCGACGTGCTGCGGCATCCCGCCTATCCGGAGTCGGAGTTCGAGCAGCAGCGCCTGCAGTGGACCACCGGGCTGGAAGCCGCGCGCCAGGAGCCCGGCAACGTCGCCGGCATGGCGATGGCGCAGCATTTCGACCCGTGGCCGGCCGGGCATCCGTTCGCGTTCCGCTCGCTGGACCAGAGCCTGGCCGACCTGCGCGCGCTCAAGCGCGAGGACATCGTCGCCTTCCACCGCGACTTCTACGGCACCTCGAACGGCGAAATCGCGATCATCGGCGATTTCGACCCGGTCGCGGTCAAGGCCCAGTTGCGCGAGCTGTTCGCCGACTGGCGCAGCCCCAAGCGGTTCACGGCGCTGATCGAGACCGACCACGCCGTGCCCGCCGAACGCCAGCGCTTCGAGACCCCGGACAAGGCCAACGCGGTGCTGATGGCGCGGCTCAACCTGGCCCTGAACCAGGAGGATCCGGACTATCCGGCGCTGGTGGTCGTCAACAAGATCTTCGGCGGCGATCCGCTGAAGGCGCGACTGGCCGACCGCCTGCGCCAGAAGGAAGGCCTGACCTACGGCGTCGGCAGCGACATCGACTTCGGCGCGCTGCCCGGCGAGAACGCCGGCAGCCTGTCGGTGCAGGCGATCGGCGCGCCCGAGAACATCGACCGGATCGAAGCCGGCGTGCGCGAGGAACTGGCGCGGCTGGTGCGCGACGGCGTCACCGCGCAGGAGCTGCAGGACGCGGTCGCCTCGCTGCGCACCGAGCGCGAGCAGTGGCGCGGCAGCGACCCCGCTCTGGTCGGCACGCTGGCGCGCAATCTGTACCTGGGCCGCACCATGGCCTGGTGGCAGGAAGCCGATCGCAAGATCGCCGCGCTGACCGTCGCCCAGGTCAACGACGTGCTCCGCCGCCGCATCGACCCGGCGACGCTGAGCGTCTACGAGGCCGGCGATTTCGCCAAGGCCGCGAAGAAATGACGGCGCCCGCCGGCACGTAGGGCGGGCCCAGGCCCGCCATCGCGGCGTCTCCGGTCGCCGCGATCGATGATCGGCACGATCGTTTTCCGGTCAGCGCCGTCGGCAACGGACCCGACGTGAGGGTGGGCCAGCGGCCCACCCCGCGGCGAGCGATCGGGTCGTCAGCGCCGCGGCCAGGCCGCGATCAGCGCCCACAGGCCGCCGAGGCCGGCGATCCAGGCGGCGGCCGGCACGTCGAGCACGCGCGGGCCGCCGGCCTCCAGCGCGTACAGCACCGCGGCGACGATCAGCAGGCCGGTGCCGAGGATCGCCGAGACGATCCGCCGCTGCATCGCGCGCACGGTGTCGGCGAGGTCGGCGAGGTCTTCCGAGCGCATGCCCAGTTCGTGGCGGCCGGTGGTCTGCTGGCTGAGCCAGTCGTGCAGCAGCTTGGGCATCTCCGGCGCGCGCGTCACCAGTTCGGGCAGGCGCTTGCGGAACTCGCTCGCCAGGCGCGCGGGGCTGTAACGCTCGACCAGGATCTTCTCCAGCACCGGCTTGGCCACCGCCCAGATGTCGAGCTGCGGATCGAGCTGGCGGCCCACGCCCTCGATGTTGAGCAGGGTCTTCTGCAGCAGGATCAACTGCGGCTGCAGGGTCAGTTCGTATTTCTGCGCGGTGCGGAACAGCTTGACCAGCACCTCGGCCAGCGAGATCTCCGACAGCGGGCGGGTGAAGTACGGCTCGCACACGGCGCGCGCGGCGGCCTCCAGCTCGTCGATGCGCGTGGTCGCCGGCATCCAGCCGGCCTGCACGTGCAGTTCGGCGATCCGGCGATAGTCGCGGTTGAAGATCGCCATGAAGTTCTCGGCGAGGTAGTACTGGTCCTCGCTGGACAACTGGCCGACGATGCCGAAGTCGATCGCGATGAACCGCGGGTTGTCCCTGCGCGCCGGATCGGTATCGACCCAGATGTTGCCGGCGTGGGCGTCGGCGTGGAAGAAGTTGTCGCGGAACACCTGGGTGTAGAACACGCGCACGCCCTTGGCCGCCAGCGCCTTGCGGTCGATGCCGGCGGCGTCGAGCGCGGCGACGTCGTCGCTGGGGATGCCGTACACGCGTTCGAGGGTAAGCACGCGCTCGGCGGTGTGGCTCCAGATCACTTCCGGCACGTACAGGTCCGGCGAATCCTTCCAGAATCGCCGGATCACCGACGCGTTGGCGCCCTCGCGCTGCAGGTCGAGCTCGGCCGCGAGCGTCGTCTCGATCTCGCGCACCACCTCGCGCGGCCGGATCTTCTCGGCGCGCGGGTGCGCGCGCTCGACCAGCGCGGCGATGCTCGACAACAGCGCGATGTCGCCGTCGATCTGCTTCTCGATGTCCGGGCGCAGGACCTTCACCACCACCTCGCGCCCGCCGGGCAGGCGCGCGGCGTGGACCTGCGCGATCGACGCCGACGCCAGCGGCACGGTGTCGAAGTATTCGAACGCCTCGCGGATGTCCTGCGCCAGCGCGGCCTCGACGATGCGCCGCGCGGTCTCGCCGTCGAACGGCGCGACCCGGTCCTGCAGCAGCGCCAGTTCGATGGCGATGTCCGCCGGCATCAGGTCGCGGCGGGTGGACAGGATCTGCCCGAACTTGACGAAGATCGGCCCCAGCTCCTGCAGCGCGAGACGCAGGCGTGCGCCGCGCGGCATCGCCGCGACCTCCGCGGACGCGCGCGGCACGAACGGGCGCGCGAGCTTGAGCCAGCGCTTGGCGGGGGTGCCGTCGAGCAGGTCGTCGAGGCGATAGCGCAGCAGCACGCGGCCGATGCGGGTGGCGCGCAGGACGGCGTTCATGCTGCGGCCCTCACGGCAGCGGCGCTCATGCGTCGATCCGCCTGTGCAGGCGCGCGATCCGCGCCGCCAGCCGCGCCGCGTCGTCGCGCAGCACGTCGACGTCGTCGTGGAAGGCGTCGAGTTCGGCGCGCGGCACCACGTCGCGCGATTCCTCGGTCACGTATTCGGCGGCGGCGCCGGCGAACCGGCGTCCGCCGTCGCGCGCGCCGCGCAGCGCGGCCGCGACGCCGTTGGCGATCTGCACGCCGAGCACGTCGCCGAAGACGTCGGCGAAGGGTTTTTGCCAATCCGGGTCGAAGCGCTCGGCCAGGCGCTGCAGGCGGCGCGCGAGGTCGGCGTCGCCCTCGATCCGCATGCGCCCGACCGGCAGCGCATCGGCGTCGTCCGGCGCGGTCCCGAGCAGCCGCGGTAGCACGTTGCGCAGGCCGAACGAGACCACGCCGCCGAGGGTGGTGCGCACGGCGAGGTCGGGGCTGGCCGCGGGATCGACCGGCCCCACCCGCAGCCGGTCGCCCTCGACCGTGAGCCGCAGCGCCAGCGGGTCGGCCGAGCTGTCGCCGCCGGCCAGCGCCAGCACCACGCTGCGGCCGTCCAGCGGCGGCAGCGCGTCGCGGGTGTCCGGATCGAGAGCGATGGCGCGGTTGAGCGCCGATTCCAGCGCGCGGCCGGCGCGCGGCTTCCAGTCGAGGGGGGAGGTCATGGCGGCATTCTAGCCGGGGCCGCCGCCGTCACGGCCGCCGGGCATTCCGCCTGCCGGGAACCGCTCAGCCAACGTCGCTCCCCTGCCGCGCAACGCACTTCCCTTCGTCCGGACGCACTTCCCCTCGCCCGGATCGATCTCGCGCCTCAAACCCCTCTCCCCTCGCAGGAGAGGGGTTGGGGAGAGGGGCACGCACGCCGAGGCGCGCCTGCGGCGCGATCCCCTCTCCGCCGCGCGCAGCGCGACGACCTCTCCCGCAAGGGGAGAGGTGACAACAATGCGCTGCCGATTGCGTCATCTGCCTTCTCGGCCGCTGCGCGCGCAGTCCCAACTTCCCCGACGCCGCCTCAAGCCCCTCTCCCCTCGCGGGAGAGGGGTTGGGGAGAGGGGGGCGCACGCTGAGGCGCGCCTGCGGCGCGCTCCCCTCTCCCGCCGCGCGCAGCGCGACGACCTCTCCCGCAAGGGGAGAGGTGACAACAATGCGCTGCCGATTCCGTCATCTGCCTTCTCGGCCGCTGCGCACGCAGCCTCATTTCCCCGATGTCCGCCTTGAGCCCCTCTCCCCGCGCGGGAGAGGGCTGGGGAGAGAGGACGCACGCCGCTGCGCTTCAGCGCAGCGTCACAGCGCCCGACGCCGCCGCCAGCCGCGCCAGGCCCTCGGCGATCGTCACCTTCGGCACGTAGCCGAAATCGCGGGTCGCGGGCGCCATCGAATACCAGTGCGTCGTGCTCAACTGCTCGGCGAGGAAGCGGGTCAGCGGCGGCTCGCCCTTCAGCGGGAGCACGGTCCACAGGCCTTCGCAGACCGCGCCGATGGCGTAGGCCGCGCTGAACGGGAGCGACTTGTCGACCTCCGGCGCGCCGACCGCGCGCAGCAGCGCGTTGACGATCTCGCGGACCGGCGTCGGCTCGCCGTTGCTGATGAAGTAGGCCTTGCCGGCGCAGGCCGCGCCCGGCGCGAGATGGTCGAAGGCGTCGAAGTGGGCCTGCGCGGCGTTGTCGATGAAGGTGGTGTCGATGCGGTTGTGGCCGCCGCCGACGAAGCGCAGGCGCCCGGCGCGGGCGCGATCGGCGAGCCGCGGCACCAGTTGCTGGTCGCCGGGGCCCCAGATCAGCCGCGGCCGCAGCGCGACGGTGGCGAGATTCGCGTCGTTCGCCGCGAGCACCGCCTTTTCGGCGATCGTCTTGGTGGTCGCGTAGGGCGCCTTGAAGCCTTCGCCGTAGGGCACGGTGTCGGCGGTGCCGCCCTCGACCGGATGGGTCGCGCGGTGGGTGACGCTGGGCGTGGAGGTGTAGACCAGCCGGCCGATGCCATGGGCGCGGCAGGCGGCGAGCACGTGGTCGGTGCCGACCACGTTCGCTTGGTGGTAGCTGTCGTAGCTGCCCCAGGCGCCGGCCTTGGCCGCGTTGTGGAACACCGCGTCCATGCCGGCGCAGGCCGCGGCGACGGCGTCGCGGTCGGCCAGGTCGCCGCGGATCTGGCGCACACCCAGCGGATCGAGGTCGGCGTAGTGCCCGCGATTGAAGCTTGCGACCTCGTGCCCGCGTTCGACCAGCCCGCGGCACAGGGCGTGGCCGAGGAATCCGCCGCCGCCGGTGACCAGGATCTTCATGCCGTGACCTTCATGCGCCGCCCCTCATGCCGTGACCTTCATGCCGTGACCTGCTCGCCGCGCGTTTCGCGACTTCGTCCGATGACCGCGCACATGGTACGCGGCGCGGGCGTATGCTGCGCCGCAGACCCCCGCGAGGAGCCCGCCATGCGCCGTCCGTCCCTGCTTGCCCTGATCGTGTGCCTGACCGTCGCCGGCGGCGCCGGCGCGCAGTCGCTGGAACAGCAGCTCAAGGACCGCCTGCTCGGCGGCAGCGCCGGCAGCAGCAGCGCCGGGCTCAGCGAGAAGGACGCCGCCGGCGGGATCAAGGAAGCGCTGGCGCAGGGCGTCGACCGCGCGGTGCGCCAGCTCGGCGCCCCGGACGGCTTCTTCCGCGACCAGGCGGTGAAGATCCTCGTCCCCGAACGCCTGCGCAAGGCCGCCGACCTCGCGCGCAAGTTCGGCGCGGGCCGGCAGGTCGACGCGTTCGAGCTGTCGATGAACCGCGCCGCGGAGAAGGCGGTGCCGATGGCGGCGAACATCCTCGCCGACTCGGTGCGCAAGATGACGGTGCAGGACGCGATCGGCCTGGTCCGCGGCGGCGACACGTCGGCGACCGATTTCTTCCGCCGCACCAGCGAAGACAAGCTGTACGCCGCGTTCCTGCCGATCGTCACCAAGCAGACCGCCTCGGTGGGCGTGACCCAGAAGTACAAGGACTTCTCGAAGAAGGCCGGCGGCAGCGCGCTGGCCGGGGCGCTGCTCGGCGGCGGCAACGGTCAGCCGATGAACGGCGCCGACCTCGACGACTACGTCACCCGCCGCACCATCGACGGCCTGTTCCACGTCATCGCCGACCAGGAACGCCAGATCCGCCAGAACCCGCTCGCCCGCACGACCGACCTGCTGCGCCGCGTCTTCAAGTGAACGCCGGCCCGGTCCGGCGCGACGCCGGCGCCGGGTCGGGCTCGAGGTCGGACTCGAGGTCGAACTCGATACGCCGGCGCAGGGTGCGCCCGACGCGGCGCGCGCATCGCCGAACACCGACCGCCATCGCATTCCGCGAGACGGCCCGCCGATAGGATCGCCGGGCTGCGCGACGTTCGCCGTGCGCGGCCGACCGCCGTCGCCCCCTGGAATCGCGCACCGGCCGACGGCTTTTCCGTACCCAACGACACAAGGAAGCATCGCCATGGTTCGCAACACTGCACTGCACGCCGCGCTCCTCGCCGCGCTGTCGATCGTCCCGCTCGCACACGCCGCGCCCGTCGAAATGAAGGCCGACGCCGTCGTCGCGGCGCCGTCCGCGAAGGCGCTCGGCGGCGCCGATTTCGCGATCGCCGCGCGCGGCCCGACCCTCGTCGCCCTGTCCGCGCCCTCGCTGGGCGACGCGCGCGCCCTCAAGAGCCGTCGCCAGCAGCAGGCCAAGCACGGCCAGCCGTTCGAGATCGGCTTCGCACGCGACGTGCCCAACCCGCGCATCGCCCTCGCCCGCCTCGGCTGGCAGAAGCTCGCCGACGGCCGCTACGCCACCCGCTTCGAGATCGGCTCCGCCGACGCGGTCGCGGTCCGCGCCGCGTTCACGCTGAAGGCCGCGGCCCGGGGCGCGGATCCGGCCGGCGTCACCTTCCGCTTCGGCGGCGACGATGGTCGCGTGTTCGAGATGAACGGCCGCGAGTTCGCCGGCAAGCAGGGCGGCTGGTCGCCGGTGACGATGGGCGCGCGTTCCAGCGTCGAAGTCGTGCTGGCGAAGGGCCTGCGCCCGCAGCAGTTCGCGCTGGCGATGCCGCAGATCTCGCACCTCGACATGAGCCCGATCGCCAGCGAGGCCGCGATCGCCTCGGTCGCCAAGATCGGCGAGAGCGGAAGCTGCGAGAACGACATCGTCTGCCGCGTGAGCCCGACGACCGGCTTCCTCAACGCCGAGAAGGCGGTGGCGCGCATGCTGTTCACCAAGGGCGGCGCGTCGTACCTGTGCACCGGCACGCTGCTCAACAACAGCAACGCGACCAAGCGCCACCTGTTCTGGAGCGCCGCGCACTGCATCAGCTCGCAGACCGTGGCGAACACGCTGCAGACCTACTGGTTCTACAAGGCGACCACCTGCGGCGGCACCACCCAGGCGCCGGGCGCGGTGACCCTGACCGGCGGCGCCTACCTGCGCTTCTCCAACACCACGCGCGACACGCTGCTGCTGGAGCTCAAGACCGCGCCGCCGGCCGGCGCCTACTACGCGGGCTGGACCAGCGCCGCGATCGGCGCCACCGGCACCGCGATCGAAGGCATCCACCACCCCGCCGGCGACGCCAAGATGTACTCGCTCGGCAGCGTGACCGGGCTGAGCACCACCATCGACCGCAAGTCGCCGCTGTACCAGGTGGTGTGGAATTCGGGCGTGACCGAAGGCGGCTCCTCGGGCTCGGCGCTGTTCAGGATCGCCGCCGACGGCACCTACCAGCTCACCGGCGGCCTCTACGGCGGCTATTCGTACTGCTCCGCGCCGCGCGACCCGGACTACTACTCGCGCTTCGCCGACGTGTACTCCAGCATCTCGTCGTACTTCGGCCCGTAAGCCGGCCTTCGCACGTCATCGCGACACGACGGGCCCGGCGCATGCCGGGCCCGTTCTTGTTGCGGCCATCGATCAATCGCGCACGAACAGCAAGCGATGCAACGCTTGCATCACCGGGCGTGCGAACGGCGCCGCCTGCGCCAGGAACACCTCGAACTGTCGATTCCAGCGTCGCCGCGTCTCGACCGGAACGCGATGCCGCTGGAGCCACCGCGAAATCATCGTGCTGATCAGGATGCCTGCGAAACCGCCAAGCAACAGGCCTGCAGGCTCGACGACCTCGCGCGGCAGCCATGCCGCCGCGAGGAACATGCCGCCCCCCGTGCACGCGGCCATCAGCAGAGTGAAACACCAACCCCAGACCAGGTCTTCCCGCGTCGGCGGCAACGGCGCGTCGTCGCGAGTCATCGCACGCGCGTCGCCGCCCACGCCGCCAGCTTCTCGCGCCCGATCTTGGCGTTGTGGCGGATGTCGACGGGGAAAGGCTTGGGGTAGTGGAGGAACGTCGTCACCTTCGCGGTGTGGACGAAGCCTTCGCCAAGGTGGCGCAATGCCTCCTCGATCCGCGGCCAGTCGGCGACCGCCACGCCGGCGCGCAGCTCGACGCACAGCACCGGCACCTGCGACCCGAACGCCCCGATGCCGACCAGTGCGGTGCGGCGCACGTCGGGATGGGCGTTGAACACCGGCTCGATCTGCTCGGTGCACAGCGTGTCGGCGGCGGTGACCACGCGCTGGGTCTTGCGGCCGCAGAACCACAGCCGCCCTTCCGCATCGAAGTAGCCGAGGTCGCCCATGCGGTGGACGATGCGCTCGCTGCCGTCGGGCAGCGACTCGCGGATCTTCGCCAGCCGCGTCTGCGCCTCGCGGCCGAAGTACTCGTCGGTGGCGGTGGGGCCGGCGACGGTGATCTCGCCGACCAGCCCGCCCTTCACCAGCAGGTCGTCCGACCACTGCGCGATCGCCGCGTCGTCGACGCGGATGATGCGCACCTCGTTCGGCGGCACCGCGCGGCCGACGCAGGTGCCGGCGCCGTGCTCGGTGCGCGCGCGCAGAGTCAGCAGCTCGCGGCCCTCGATGATCGCGACCGGCAGGCATTCGGTGGCGCCGTAGGGCGTCCAGAAATTCGCGTCCGGCGGCAACAGCGAGCGGATCTTCGCGACCACGTCCGCCGGCACCGGCGCGCCGGCCGACATCACCGTCTTCACGCCGGCCAGCGGCTGGCCGTGGTCGGCCAGCACGCGCATCAGCGCCGGCGAGCCGAACAACTGGTCCACGCCGAAACGCGCGATCGCCGCGTGCAGCCTGCGCGGATCGGCCTGCGCCGGCCGGGTCGGGTCCATGTCGGGGATGATCGAGGTCGTGCCGAGCGCGGGATCGAACAGTGCGAACGGCGGGAACGTCGGCAGGTTGGTGCCGCCCGGCGCGATCCCGAACGCCTGCCCCAGCAGCGCGATCTGGCCGACGAAATGGCGGTGGCGGTAGACCACGCCCTTGGGGATGCCGGTGGAGCCGCTGGTGAACAGGATCGCGGCGACGTCGTCCGGCGCGGTGTCGGCCAGTTGCGGCCCGGCGCCCGCGCCGGCGCGCTCCAGCGCGGCCAGGGTGACGTCGGCGAGGATCGCGCGCGCGCCGGTGGTCACCCGCACCCGCGCGCTGCCCGCCCAGCGCAGCGCCACCCGCGCGACCTGCGCCAGCGGGATGCCGATGAACGCCTCCGGCTTCGCTTCGTCCAGGCACTGCCGCAGCGCGCGGCGATCGATGCCCGGATCGACCAGCACCGGCACCGCACCGGCCTTGAACAGCGCGAACATCAGCAGGAAGAACTCGGGCGTCGGCCGCACCATGACCACGGTGCGGGTGCCGCGGACGATGCCGCGGGTGGCCAGGCCCGCGGCGATGGCGTCGCTGCGGCGGTCCAGGTCGGCGTAGGTCAGGGCGACGGCGTAGCGCCCGTCGCGGCCCGGGCAGCGCATCGCCACCTGGTCGGGCCGGGCGGCGGCGAGCGGCGGCAGGCAGGCGGCGATGTTGCAGGGCGTGGCGGGGGCGTCGGCGGTCGTCATCCCGGCATTGTCCCCCGCCGGCGCCCCCCCTTGCCAACCGCGGGCGGTTCGGGAGAATGCCGCTCCGCCGGCGCACCGCGCAGGCACCGGCGCTTTTCCCCGAACCCTCCCCGCCACCCCGCCCCGGGCGCACGCCCGGCCACCCGGCCCACGCGCATGTCGCATCCGTGTCTGAGCTGCGGCGCCTGCTGCGCCGCCTATCGCGTATCGATGCACTGGTCGGAGGCCGAGCCCGCGCTCGGCGGCGCGGTGCCGGTCGCCCTCACCGAAGTCCTCGACGGCCACCGCCGCTGCATGCGCGGCACCTGGGCGCAGCGGCCGCACTGCATCGCCCTCGCCGGCACGGTCGGCGACGCGGTCCACTGCACGATCTACGACGCGCGCCCTTCGCCCTGCCGCGAGCTGCGGATGTCTTGGCAGGACGGCGGCCCGAACCCGCAGTGCGACCGGGCGCGGGCGCTGCATGGTCTGCCGCCGCTGCGCCGGGAAGACGTGGCGGCGGCGCTCGCGGGCGGCTGAGGCTCAGCGCGCCGGGCGCAGGCGTCCGCGCAGTCCCGCCAGCGGCGAACCGCGGCCGTCGTCGGTCAGCCCCGCGGCGACCAGCCGCCGGAACGGCGCGAACGTCGCCGCCGCGTGCAGCGCCAGCCGCCGCAGCCGCCTGGCCGGCGCGCGTTCGTCGGTGTAAAGCCCGGCCAGCCACTGCGTCGCCAGGTACAGCGGCCGCGTCGCCCGGCGATGGGCGCGTTCGTAGTCGGCCAGCAGCGCCGGCGTCCAGTACGGCCGCCCGGCCGCGTGCGCGCCGCGGATCGCGCGCGCAAGCGTGTCCTGGCCGAGCAGGCCGAAGTTGAAACCGTGCGCGGTCACCGGATGCATGCCGACTGCGGCGTCGCCGATCGCGACGAAACGCTCGGCCGCGAACCGGCGCGGATACACGCCGACCAGCGGATACGCGCAGCACGGGCCGGTGAAGGTCATCGCGCCCAGCCGGCCGCGGAAACGCCGGGTCATGTCCGCGCCGAAGGCCTCGGGATCCAGCGCCTGCACCGCCGCCGCCTCGGCGTGCGGCAGGGTCAGCACCACCGACGACGCGTGGCGGTCCTGCAGCGGCAGCAGCGCGAGGGTCTGGCCGTAGTCGAACCACTCCCACGCGGTCTGCTCGTGGTCGCGCTCGTGGCGCACGCGGCAGACCAGCATGGTCCGGCCGAAGTCGCGCATGTCCGCGCCGATGCCCATCGCCCGGCGGGTCTCGGAGAAGCGGCTGTCGGCGGCGACGATCAGGTCGCAGCGCAGCGCGGTGCCGTCGTCCAGCCGCACCTCGGCGCCGTCCGCGCCGCTGCGCACGCCGGTCACGCTGCGGCCGTCGAACAGGACCACGTCGGGATGGCCCATCGCCTCGGCGAAGGCGGCCCGCCGGATCGCGTGGTTCGGCACCAGCCAGCCGAGCTGGTCGCGGCCGCTGTCCTCGTGGCGGAAGCGCAGGCCGTCGGCGTCGTCGCCGTCCAGGACCAGCGCGTCGCGCAGCACCGACGGCTCGTCCGCGGCCAGCCGCGCCCACAGCCCGAGATCGGCCATCAGCCGCTGCGAACGGTGGGTCAGCGCGATCTCGCGGCCGTCCTCGGCAGGCGCGGCCAGCGCCGCGCGCGGCTGCCGTTCGACCAGCGCGATGCGCAGGCCGCTGCCGGCCAGCGAGCGGACGAAGCACAGCCCGGCGGGACCGGCGCCGACCACGACGAGGTCGAACGCGGCCTCGGACGGACACGGGGAAGTGGCGAATGCCTCGGCCATGGCGCGCCCTCGCGGCGATTGCGGAGGTCGCAGGTTAGGCGGCGCGGCCCGGCGCGGCGTTGATCCGGGTCAAGCGGGGACGGCGCGCGGGACGCGGAGACCGCCCCGGCCCGGTAGCGCGGCCTTCGGGCCGCTGCCGTTTCGGTGTATCGGTAGAGCGGCCTTCAGGCCGCTGTTTTCGAGACGAGACCAGGGCGAAGCGGCCTGAAGGCCGCTCTACCGACATGCAGGAACCACCGCGGCCCGAGACCGCGCCGACGGGTGCGGATGCGCGCGGGTCGCGACGTCAGACCGGATGCGCGTCCAGGAACCGCCGCATCGCCGGCACCAGCACCTCGTGCTTGTCTTCCAGCACGTAGTGGCCGGCATCCTCGAAAGCGTGCGACTCGGCGTCCGGCAGCGCGCGCTGGAAGCCTTCCAGGAAATGATGGTCGAACACGAAGTCGCGCAGGCCCCAGCCGATGAAGGCCGGGCGGTCGGCGAAGGCCGGCAGGCGCTTGCCGGCGGCATCGACCAGCATCCACGCCGCGTCGTCCGGGCCCAGCGGGATGTCCTGCACGAAACGCAGGGTCGAGATGCGGTTCGCCCACGAGTCGTAGGGCGCCAGGTAGGCCTTGCGCACGTCGGCCGGCATCCTGCGCACCACGCCGTCGCGCGCGGCGCCGGCGGCGAAGGCGTTGAAGCCGCGGATCAGCAGCGCGCCGAGCTTCATGTCGCGACCCAGCGTGAGCTGCCACGGCATCGGCTTGGCCGCCGGCAGCGGGAACGCCGCGGTGTTGGTGATCAGCAGCCGGCGCACCTGCGTCTCGTGCGACAGCGCCCAGCCGAAGCCGATCATCCCGCCCCAGTCGTGGACCGCCAGGGTCACCGGGCCGTCGATGCCGAGATGCTTGAGCAGCGCCTCGAGATCGTCCACCCGCGACTGCAGCGTGTAGCGATAGCGGTCGTCGCCGGGCTTGTCCGACAGCCCCATGCCGACGTGGTCCGGCACGATGCAGCGGTAGCGGTCCCTCAGGCCCAGCACCAGGTGGCGCCAGTAGTAGCTCCACGACGGATTGCCGTGCAGCATGACGATCACCTCGGGAGCCGCAACCTCGTCGTCGCGCGGACCCTCGTCGAGGTAGGACATCGCGATGCCCGGACGGACCTCGAAACGCCGTGGGGTGAAGGGATAGTCGGGATAGGCGGTGGTGCTCATTTGCGGCATGTCATCGGCGGCATCGGCGCGGGGCAGCGTTCCACCGCGCGCGGCGGCCAGGGAACAGGGCCGCCAAGGATAAGCCCTGACCCCCGGTTTGGCACCGCGGCGGGATCGCCGCCCCGGCCGTCGTCAGCCCTTGGGCTTGCCCAGCAGCCGGTCCGAGAATTCCTCCAGCGCCTGCTTCAACTGCTCCTCGCGCAGGGCCATGGCCAGCGCCGGGCCCTCGGTCGGCATGGTCTTGCCGCGCTTCGCGGGGGCCGGCGCCGGGGCCGCGGACAGGGTCGACAGACGTTCGGCGAGCAGCGCCAGCACCTGCTGCAACTGCTGTTGCTGCTCGACATGGCGCTCGAACCAGTCGGCCGCGGGGCCCGGCGCCGGCGCGGCGGCGGGGGGCGGCGTCGGCGCGGGCGTCAGGCGCTCGGACAGCCGTTCCAGCGAGGCCAGCAGTTGCGGCCAGGGCGTCTCGGCCGCGGGCGCCGCGACCTCGACCTCGACCTCGGCCGGGGTCGGCGGCGTCGCCAGCCCGCGCACGCTTTCGACCAGGTCGTGCAATTGCGCCACGACGCGCGGGCCGACCTCGGCCTCGCCCGCGCCCATCGCCCGGTCGCGCAGGAAATCGCGTCGGATCTGCGCCCAGCGCTCGACCTGGGCGGCGTCGAGCGTGCCGCGCAGTTCGCCGAGCTTGAGCAGGTTCTCCTCGGCGCCGCCGGTGAGCAGTTGCGCCTCGCCGCGGTAGTGATCGGCGATCAACTGCTGCAGCTCGGCGTCGTTCATCGCCGGCGACACCTTCTCCGCCAGCTTGTTCATGTTGCGGTAGCTGCCCTGCAGCTTGAACGGCGGCTCGGTGCGGTAGCGGTCGGCCTGCGCGGCGCTGGCGATGTACTGGCGGTTGACCGCGTACACGGTGTCGCGCACGCGCATCAGGCGCGTCAGCGTGGCCGCGATCTCGTCGATCTCGGCCGGGCCGTAGGCATGCGCCAGCGCGTTCGCGGAGAACGGCCGGCCCTCGACCTTGTCGACGAGCTTGTAGAGATCGCCGAGCTCGCGCTGCGCCAGCGGCGCCAGCACCGGGCTGGAGGTCAGCGCATTCTCCAGGTAGCTCATCAGGAACGTCGGCTCGCGGCCGCCGAGCACGTCGCCGAGGTTGTAGACGTCGGCGCGGTTGGCGAGCATGTCCGGGATCCGGAACACCTCGCCGGATTCGGTGTACGGATTCCCCGCCATCACCACGCAGAACTTGCGCCCGCGCAGGTCGTAGGTGCGGGTGCGTCCGCGCCACACACCCTCGATGCGCCGGGTGCCGTCGCACAGCGAGATGAATTTCTGCAGGAACTCGGCGTGGGTGTGCTGGATGTCGTCGACGTACAGCATCACGTTGTCGCCCATCTCGAGCGCGAGGTTGAGCTTCTCCAGTTCCTGGCGCGAAGTCGCGTCCGGCGCCTGCGCCGGGTCCAGCGAGCGCACCGCATGCCCGAGCGCCGGCCCGTTGATCTTCATGAAGATCAGGCCCAGCCGGTGGGCGACGTACTCCATCAGCGTGGTCTTGCCGTAGCCCGGGGGCGAGATCAGCATCAGCAGGCCCATCAGGTCGCTGCGCTTGGCCTCGCCGACGGTGCCCATCTGCTTGGCGAGGTTGTCGCCGATCAGCGGCAGGTAGACCTCGTCGATCAGCCGGTTGCGCACGAACGAGGTCAGCGGCTGCGGCTGGAACTCCGACAGCCGCAGCGCTTCGCGTTCGCGCGCGACCAGCGCCTGGCGCAGGTGCTGGCAGCGGCGGAAGCGCGGCAGGAAGTCCTCGCGATGGCGACGCAGGCGTTCGGCGAAGTCGTCGACGCCCAGCGCGATCGCGCCGTCGACGATCCGCGGATGTTCGCCGAGCAGGCCCTCGACCCGGGTCCGCAGTTCGGTCTCGCGCACCTGCGCCAGCGCCTCGTCGCCGAGCAGCAGCAGCGCCGCGGCCTCGGGTGCGTATTCGGCCAGGTCGGCGTGCGCCGGCGCCTCGACCAGCGCCTCGCACCACTGCATCGCCAGCCGCCAGCGCGCGCCGGGGTCGTCCTGGGCCGCGGCGAGCGCGGTCTGCAGTTCGTCCCACAGGCGGTCGCCGTCGAGCCGCTGGCGCAGCGCGTCGTGCAGGACCCGCGCGTAACGGCTGAACGCGAACGTCGGACGGGCCGCGGCCAGCACGTCCACCAGATAGGCCGCGGCGCGCGCGTGCAGCGAAACGTCGAACGCCAGGCCCGCCGAAGCGGCGAACGCTTCCAGCGCGCCGGCGAGTTCCCCGCGCAGGGCGTCGAGGCCGCTGCGCCGCGAGAACACGCGCTCGATGCCCTGCGCATTGCGCGCCCGCGTCGACCACTGCGCGGCCTCGGGACGCACCCGCAGCCGGGTCCAGGCGACGCTCGCCCAGGCGCGCGCATCGGGCGCATGCACGAGCGTGCCCGCGGCCTCGCGCAGCGGCAGCAGCGCGAGCAGCAGCTTCACCGCGTCGTGGTCGTGGATGCCCTTCTCGTAGCCTTCGCGATAGCGCTGCGCTGCGAAGTCCTGGACGGTCTTCGCCAGTCGCTCCGGCTGCTTGGCCTGCAGCAGCAGCGCATCCGCGTCGAGGCCCTGCTCGCCCGCTTCGGCCGCGGCCAGCACCGCGCCGGCCAGGTACTCGGCACGGCACAGTCCCGCCGACTCGGATTCCAGCGGGCTGTCCCACACATCGCGCAGCGCGTCGAGCTCGGGGTCCTGCACCGGCGCGAAATAGCCGGTACCGGTCAGGTGCAGCGCCAGACCGTCGCCGCGCGGCAGCACGGTGAGGTCCAGCGGCTGGGTGTTGACGCTGAAGCGGTGGCGCGGGCCGAGGCGGACCACGTTGCCGTCGTCCTCGAACAGTTCGCTGCGGTCGCGCAGCGCGCGCACCGACTGGTCGCGGACGCGCTTGAGCCGCGCCTCGAGATCGTCCGCGCGCACGCTGTCCTCCAGCTCGCGCAGGCGCGCGGCGAGGTCGCGCAGCTTGAGCACCAGCGGATCGCCGGCGAAGAAGGCGTTGAGGGCATCGGCGTCGCCCAGCCGCTCGGTGCGCCGCGGCAGACCGTCGAGGATGCGCGACGCGGCGTCGGCCAGCGACTGCGCGCGGCGCTGGCGCTCGTCGAGCAGCGCCTGCTTGTGCGCCTCGAAGGTTTCGATCAGCTCCTCGCGCTTGGTCGCGATGTCGGCGAGGAACTGCTCGTGCTCGCCGAAGCGGCCCTCGATCTCCTCCAGTTGCAGCAGCAGCCGCGACAGCGCCTGGTCGCAGGCGTCGGGATCGCGAGCCGCCGACAGCGCGCCGGCGATGCCCTGCCCGAACAGCGCGAACTGGGCGCCGAACTGGGCCACCGCCTCGCCGGCGCCGAGCTGCTTGCGACGCTGCTCGGCGCGGGCGCGCGCCTGGTTGAGTCTGGCGTAGAGCGCGGAGATCGCCTCGACCACGCGGGTGCGCTGCGCGGCGTCGTCCACCGGCAGCGTCGCCATCAGTTCGGACAGCAGGTCGAGGTCGGCGGACAGCGTCCGCATCGCGTCGAGCGGCTCGCGCAGCGCGGCCGCGCCTTCCGCGCGCTGCGCCTGCGCGTCCAGTTCGCCGATGCGGACCTCGTACGGCTGCAGCACGCGGGCGTCGGCGAGGAACGCGCCGGCCGCCGCCGCGGTGCGCGCCTGCGCCTCCTGCAGGGCGGCGTCGAAGGCGTCGATCGCGGCGCCGTCCGCATAGCGCTGCTCGCGCAGCGTCATCCAGCGCCCGCGCTGGGCCGACAGCGCGTTCAGCGCGGCGACGCAGTCCTGCACGCGCTCCCAGCGGTCCGGATGCAGGCCGTCGAGCAGTTCGCGCTGCCGCGTTTCGGCCTCGCGCATCGCCTCGCCGGCGCGGCGACGCAGGCCCTCGACCTTCTCGTATTCGTCGAGCACCGCTTCGCTGCCGGCGACGATCTCGCGCAGCAGCGACGCCAGGCCTTCGCATTGCGGGTCCTCGATCCAGTGATGACGGTCGAACAGCCGCCGCGCGTTCTGGCTCAGGCGCTGGTAGTGCGCCGCCGACAGCGCCTCGGTCGCGATCTCGCGCGCGAGGTCGCGCAGGTCGGACAGCCCGCGCACGAGGTCCGGATTGCCGACGCGGGCGAAGAAGCCGGTGCCGGCCGGCTGCGCGAGCGCGTGTTCCTCGGCGGCGAACGGCGTGCGCCACACCTGCATCGGGTGGACGCGGGTCGGCTCCGCGGAGTCGGCGCTGAAGATCACCATGCGCCCGTCGCCCAGCCGCGCGTAGCCGTGGCCGATCACCGGCGGCTGCATGCCGCGCTCGATGGTGTTGTAGACGCACAGCGCGATGCGGCCGTCTTCGGGCTCGTAGAACAGGTACAGCACGTCCTCGCCGTTTGGCGCGCGCAGCGTGCGCCGGAAGCGCATGCCCTGCACGTCCTGGTCGAACGTGCGCAGCTCGCCGCTCTGCAGCAGGTAGCCGCCCGGGAACACGATGCCGTGGTCCTCCGGCAACTGCACGCAGGCCTGGCCGATGGCGTCGATCCGGTACACCTTGCGCGCGACGGTGCTGTAGGCGAGGTGGCGCCAGGCCTTCTCGCGGTACGGCAACACCCGCAGCAGCAGCAGCGTGCCGACCCGCGCGTATTCGATCTGCGCGTCGTCCAACGACTGGGTCTTGTCCTCCACCGGCTCGCTGTACAGGCCGAGCCCGGATTCGGTGTTGTTCTCGATCTTGATCGTCAGGTCGCCGCCGACCGTCTCCACGAACACCGTGTCGAGGATGTTCATGTGCGGATGACGCCCGTTGACGGCCTGCTCGCGGCCGGCCCGGGTCCACTCGAAATCGTGGGGCGCGGGCAGCGCGATGTCGCGCTCGCCGCGATTGTCGACGTAGCGCACGCTGCCGTCGGTGTCGACGCTCCAGCGGAACACGCGCATGTCGTCGATGCGCTCGCCGATCTGGAACGCCGCCAGCAACTGGCCGTCGCGCACCATCAGTTGCAGCAGGCGCGCGTGCTGGTAGTAGGCGAACAGTTCGCCGAAATCCTTCGCGAACGCCGGTTCGGCGAGGAAGCTGCCGGCGACCTCCACCGGCACCACGTCGTAGCCGGCCTCGCCCTCGACCAGCCGGTACAGCGAGAACACGTCCTCGACCCGGGTGGTCTTCTTCAGCCCCATGAACACGTTGTAGCCGAACAGCAGGCAGTCGCCGACCTGGACGATGTCGCGAGCGACGCAGTTGTGCTCGGTGCGGATGCGGACCCGGCCGATCATCTCCATCCGGCTCGCGCCGAAGGCTTCGATCCGCGCCGCGTTCAGCGCATCGACCCGCTGGCGCAGCGCCTCGCCCTGCGCATCCAGCCGGTGCCGGAGCACCTCGTAGGCGCCGCCTTCGGCGACGGCGCGGTCCACCGCGCCGTCGGCGGCCTGCGTCGCCTCGTTCGCGACGGTTGCGATCTTGTCCGACATCGTGTCCTGCCTCGTGGTGCCAGGGCGCCGTCCGCCGGCGGTCGCCGGCGGACGTCTGGCGGGATCAGGCCTCGCCGGCCGCGGTCTCGGCCTTCGCTGCCGGCGTCCTGGCGCCGCCCAACTGCAGCGACATCAGCTTGTCCAGCAGCTCCTGCACGATCGGGCTCTTGCCGGCCACGCCCTCCACCGCCTTGCCGACCGACAGCGCCTTGGCGAACGAGTCGAAGAACGCGCCCTCGCCGCCGACGATGTCGATGTTGGCCTTGGCCAGCGCGGTCGACAGCACTTCGGCCTGCTCGCGGGCGATGTCCTTGTTGGCTTCGATCGAAGCCATCGCCTGCTCGAAGGTCTTCTCCAACTGCATGCGGAACTCCTCGTGCGCGCGCGCCTGGTCGCTGAGCGACCCCAGCGCGGCGAACTTGTCGGTCAGGCCCTCGGCCTCCGAGCGGTACTTCTCGCGCAGCACTTCGGCCTGCGAGAAGCCGACGCCCTTGATGACCTCGGCCTCGGCCGCGCCCTTGTCCTGCGCACCCTTCGCCTCCGCGGCCATGGTCTCGGCGACCACGCGCGCCTTCGCCAGGCCTTCCTTCTCCAACGCCGCGGCCGCGACCTCGCGCACGCGCGCGTCGGCGAGCCCGGGCGCCGCGCGCTCGGCCTCGATGCCTTCGGCCATGCGCTTCTTGCCCTCGGACTGCTTGGCCGCCGCTTCCAGTTCGGCCTGGGCGATCACCGTGATCTGCACCGCGCGATGCTTGGAGGCGGCCTCGTCGGCCTCCGCCTGCTTCACCTGGCGCACCAGTTCCTGCTCGGCCTTCGCCTGCGCGGCGAGGATGGTCGCCTGCTTCTGGCGGTCGGCTTCCGACACCAGCCGCACTTCCTTGATGCGCTCCTCTTCCTGCGCCACGGTCTTCTCGACCGCGACCCGCTCGCGGACCACGTTGGCGATGTCCTTGCGCTGGACTTCCAGCGCCTTTTCCTTGTCGATCTGCTGCAGTTCGACCTCGCGCTCGCGGGCGACGATCTCGAGCTGGCGCGCACGGTTGACCTTCTCGACCTCGATGGCGACGGCGCGCTGGCGGTTCTGCTCGGCGACTTCCACTTCGCGCATGCGGTTCTGCTCGCGGATGTCGAGCTGTTCCTGGGTCGCGATCCGCGCCTGCTCGGCCTTCAGGCGCTCCTCTTCCTGCACCTTGTGGGTCTCGGCCTCCTCGCGGGCGCGGATCGTCGCGATCTCGCGCTGCTGGCGCGCCTCGGCGTCGGCCTGCTGGCGCTCGAGCGCGAGCATCGCCTCGCGGGTCTCGACGTTCTTCTTGCTGATCGCCAGCTCCTCGTTGCGCGCGAGTTCGTTAGTGATCACGTTCTGCGCGGCGGTCAGCTCGGTGATCTTGCGGATGCCCTCGGCGTCCATGATGTTGCTCGGGTCCAGCGAGGACTTCGGCGTCTGCTCGAGATAGTCGATCGCGACGTCCTCCAGCACGTAGCCGTTGAGGTCGTTGCCGATCACCTCGATTATCCGGTCGCGGAATTCCTGGCGGTTTTCGAACAGCTTGACGAAGTCGATCTGCTTGCCGACCGTCTTCAGCGCCTCGGAGAACTTGGCGTTGAACAGCTCGTTCACCGCGGCCTTGTCCGACGCGCGATCGACGCCGATCGCCTTGGCGACCTTGAGCACGTCCTGCGGCGTCTCGTTCACCCGCAGGTAGAACGCGACGTTGATGTCGGCGCGCATGTTGTCGCGGCAGATCAGCCCGTCCTTGCCGCGGCGATCCACTTCGAGGGTGATCAGCGAGATCCGCATGAACTCCTTCTTGTAGATCACCGGGTAGACCAGCGCGCCGGTGAAATGCACCTTCGGCGTCGACGACAGATCGTTGACGATCAGCGCCGTGCCCTGCGGCACCTTGACGTAGAAGGCCTTGAACATCCCCAGCAGGCCCAGCATCAGGACGATGCACACCGCCGCGATCGCCAACACCCACATGATGTCCGTTACATGCTCGCTCATCACACGTTCTCCAGCACTTTGAACTCGTCGAGTTCGGAATGTGTCCGCCGGGCGTCCGCCGCGACGGTCGCAAAGGGTCAGAGCCGCTCGAATTCCTCGGCCGAGATCGCCCGGTAGGCGTTCCGGTCCTCGAGGTATTCGATCAGCACCACGCGGTCGCCGCGGACGAAGCGTCCGGACACGTCCGCGCGCACCTGCAGGATCAGGCCCGCGCCGCCGTCGTCGACTTCCACCGTGCCCGAGGTCAGGGTCAGTTCGGGGCTGCGCACCGTGCCGTAGCGGCCCAGCATCGGCCGCTGCGAGACCGGCGCGTAGCGCCGCATCGCGCGACGCACCGGCGTCAGCACGATCCGGCCGACCGGGATCGCCAGCAGCAGGCCGCCGACCATCGTCGCGATCCGCGCCGGCAGCTCGAAGATTCCCAGCGGCACGGTGCGCAGCACGTACTCGTCGACGAAGAAGCAGAAGCTCCAGCCGACGACCGCGATGATCGTGAACACCACCATGATCGGGACCCCGTGCAGGCCGAACTTCATCAGCACGCCGCCGGCGTCGCTGCCCGCCTCGTGGTGGCGCCCTGCGTCCGCGTGGTCGCCGGCGCCTTCCGCATGCCCGCCATGCGCGTGCCCGCCCGGATCGTGGCCGATGCCGTGCGCGCCGTGCGCGTGCCCGCCGAGGCCATGCCCGCCGACGTCGTGGCCGCCGAAGCCGTCCGGCATCAGGCCGTCCACGCTGTCGACCTCCAGGATGCCCAGCGCCGACAGCAGCCAGTGGACCACGACCACCAGCAGCAGCACGCTGTAGACGACCGTCGGGAACGACGTGACGATTTCCAGGAACAATGCCATCGCTGCCCTCTCCCCCGCGTTGGTTCAGTCGGCCTGCTGCTTCAGCCGCGACAGCACCGAATCGGTGCGGTCTTCTTCGGCGATGATCCCGGCGCGACGCAGGCGCGCTTCGAGGCCATCGTCGCCGCCTGCGTCCGCCAGCGCGTCCTCGACGTCCAGTCGCGCGCCGCGTGCGCTCTGTCGCTGGCGGATGCGCTCCAGCGAATCCAGCGCGGTCCGCACGCGAACGTCGGAATCGCGGCGGCGGCTCGCCACCGCGGCCTGCGCGCGCTGCACGGTCTCGGTGGCGCGCACCGTGTCGACCTGCTGCTTCAGCCGCTGGATCGTCGCCTCGAAGCGCGCCGCGGTCGCGCGCAGGTGGGCCACGCCCCCGGCGAGGTCCTTGACCCGGGCGGTCTCGCCGTCGCGTTCGATCTCCAGCAGCGCGATCTTCGCCGCGACCTCGCGCGCCAGCGCCTCTTCCCCGGCCTTCAGCGCCTTCACCGCGTAGCCTTCGTATTCGGCGAGCTTCGCGTTGGCCGCGGCCAGCCGCTCGTTCGCCACGTGGCTGCGGGCCAGGGTCTCGGCGAGCGTCGCGCGGACGCGATGCAGTTCGGCGTCGTGCTCGCGGATCTCCTGGTCGAGGATGCGCAGCGCCTGGCTTTCGGCGATCGCCTCGCCCAGTTCGTTCACGCCGCCGCGGACTGCGGCGACCAGCCGCTGCCACACCGCCGGCGCGGCCTCCGCCACGCGCTCGGCCTGCGGCTCGGCCGCGGCTTCGGGTTTCGTGCGCGGCCGCCCTTTCGTGCTCATGCGGCCTCCCGCAGCTCGCGCAGGTGCGGCGCGTAGGCCTCGGTGGCGCGGATGGTGTTGTCGGCGAGGCTCTCGACCTCGAACAGCACGTCGGCCAGCGACGAGGTCGAGCTCAGCGCGCCGAACATGATGTACACGTCCTCCCCGTCGATCACCTCGATGCCGAGCGTCGACAGCGGGAACAGCTTGTGGGTGCGGAGCACTTCCTCGTTGAACGCAGCCTGGTCCTCGATCTGGTCCACCGGCCACAGCAGCGCCTCGACCACGATCTGCCGGCCGACCACCGCCATGAACAGCGGCAGGTCGCCGTAGTCGTGCATGGTCAGGTACAGGCCGGGCTCGGCGCCGTCGATCAGTTCGACCGCGAAGGCGCCCTCGCGGGCCCGCGCGTGGTTCGCCAGCGCCTCGTACAGCGCCGGGGCCGTCCACACCGTGTCGTTGCTGCGCATCGTCTCGTCTCCCCCCGCGCGCCGGCGCGGGACAAGGCCTTGCGGGCGGCGCATCCGCCGCTCGATCGCCGCCAGTTCGTCGGCGTACTCCGGCAACACCCACAGCTCCTTCTTCACCAGCCCCTGCTCGCGCAGGCGGTCGCGGTGGCGACGCTGATAGAAGGCGGAGCTGCGGCGTTCCATGAACGGCAGCCTAAGACTCACATGTGACGCTGTCAAGACATCACATGTGGGATTCGGATGGAGGGTCGATCTGCCGCCGTCGCCCCACGCTGCCCGGCCGAACGCGAGGAAGGGGCGCGCGGCCAGACGATCGCCGGGTCCGGAAACGCGACACCCCGGCCGGGGCCGGGGTGTCGGGAGGCGGATTCGCGCGGGCGGCGCCGGAGCGCGCCCGGATCGGGGTCAGGCGGGCAGGCCGTACAGCCGCCGAACCTCGTCGATCCGGGCCTGGACCTCGGGGGCGACGCCGTCGCGCTCGGCGCGGCCGAGGATGTTGGCGAGGACGCGCTTTTCCTCCTCGTCGACGGTCTGGTCGCGCAGGGCCAGGGCGAGCAGCTTCTCGAGCTCGGCCAGGTCGAGGCGGCCGTCGTCGGCGAAGACGTGGATGGAGGCGATGGCGATTTCGTGGTGGCTGCGCAGCTTGTCGTTCACGGGGGCTCCTGGGCCTGCGGCAAGAACGCGAAACCCCGGCCGGAGCCGGGGTTTCGGGAGGCGGATCGGTCGGCAGACCTTGGCAGAGCATGCCTGCCGGAGCAAGCCCCGGGCACGCTTGCCGGCGCGCACTTACCAGACCACTTCGGCCATCGAGCAGTTCAGGCCGGAGCCGATGCCGAGCAGGGCGATGCGGTCGCCCTTCTTGAGGCGGCCCATCTCGCGCAGCTTGCTCAGCACGATCGGCACCGAGGCCGGACCGATGTTGCCGTGTTCGCCGAAGATGGTCATCACCTTGCGCGGATCGATGCCGAAGGCGTCGACGAAGGCCTTGGTGTGGACCTTGCTGACTTGGTGGATCACGAACTCGTCCAGCTCGTCCACGGCCCAGCCCAGCGCCTGGCGGGCGGCGATGAAGGTCTTCTGCGCCAGCTTCAGGCCTTCGGTGAGCAGCATCTTGGTGTCGGTGACCATGCGGTCGAGGTTGCCGCGGCACAGGGTGTTCCACTGCGTGGCGGCGCGGGTGACGCCGCCGCGGTAGCGCGGTGCGCCCGGGGCCAGCTCGGCGCGGGCCAGGACCATGGCGGCGGCGCCGCAGCCCAGGGTGAGGGTGGCGAGCTCGTTGCGGAACTCCTCCTCGGTGGCGTCCGGGCGGGTCATGCGCTCGAGGGTCTTCTCGTAGGCGAGGTTGGCGGTCTCGCCGTCGACGATCAGCGCGTAGTCGATCTCGCCGCGCTCGATCATCCGGCTGGCGATGTCCATGCCGTTGAGGAAGGCGAGGCAGGCGTTGGCCACGTCGAAGTTCTGGCAGGTGTCGGACAGGCCGAGGTTGCCGCTGACGATGCTGGCCGTGGACGGCTCCAGGAAGTCGCGGCTGACCGAGGTGTTGACCAGCAGGCCGATCCGGGACGGATCGACGCCGGCGTCGGCGAGGGCCTTCACGCCGGCCAGGGTGGCGGCGTCGGAGGCCTGGACCTCGTCGTCCCACAGGCGGCGGGCGTGGATGCCGGCGACGTCCTCCAGGACATTGGTCTTGATGCCCAGACGGTCCAGCGTGGGCTGCAGGCGGGCGTTGATCTCGGCGGTGGTCAACTGACGCGGGGCGTCGATGTGAGCCAGACCGGCGATGGCGACGTGTTGAAACAGCATGGAGGGTGGCCGTCAGGCAGGCAGGAACCGCATAGGGTAGCGCCTTCGCCGGGGCTCCGCATGCCGGAAGCGGGCCGACGGTCGCATTTCGGGTGCCCGGAGGCCGCTGGGCCGACGGCCGGGGGGCCGGAGAGGCCCCCGCCCCCTGCCCTTCGACCCATGCCCGGCGTCGCCGACCGAGGCAGACTGGGCGTCCCCCACCAGCCCAGGAGTTCGATGCGATGGCGCGCCTGATCGTGGATGCCGTGTCCCAGGAGTCCAAGTCCGTCCACGAGGACGGTTACGTCCTGCTGCTGTTCGTGTCGGTGTGCCGGGCGGACAGCGGCGCTCCGGTGAACGGGTTGGGCCGCGAGCATTTCCGGGTCTGCTCGCCGCTGGGCGCGGTGTTCGAGATGAACATCCTCGGCGCCGAGGAACTGGACTGGGAGCCCGCCGACACCGAGGCCGCCGGCTGCTACAGCCTCCGCGTGGCCCGGAAGTGGGCGCACAACGGCGAGCTGAGCGAGTGGAACAAGCTGGAGTCGGCCTGTTTCGGGGTCCAGGTGCGGGTGCCCGACGGCCGCGGCGAGTTCGACCAGGGCCAGACCGCGGTGCGGATCGAGAGCTGCGGCGGCCGCGGCTGAGCCGCGGTCAACGCGACGGCCAGGCCCAGGCCGCCCAGCGGCGCACGCCGGGCTCGGCATGGGCCTCTAAGCGTTCGCGCCAGCGCTGCCGCCGCGCCGGCTCGGCAGTCACCATCGGCAGCAGCGAGACCAGGCGCTGCAGCCGCCGGGGTTCGCCGCGGCGCCATTCGGCATCGATGACCGGCTCCCAGAACGCCGGCGGCCGTCGCGCCAGCCCGTCGCGCAGCGCCGCGGCCTCACTCTCGCCGAGATAGCGCTCGAGCGCCCACGCCGTTTCGTCATCCGGCAGGCAGGCGCCCAGCGCCTTGAACGCCGCCGCACGCGCCTGCCGGTTCCAACTGTTCCAGCCGTCGCGCGCGGCATGTTCGGCGAGCAGCGTCTTCAGCCGCGCGACCGAGGCCGCGTCGCCCCACGCGCCGAGGGTGGCGATGGCGGTGGTGCGCAGGCCCCACCACTTGTCGGCGAGCGCGGCCTCGACCTCCGCGCGGGCGTCCGCGTCGGGCGGGCGCGCGCCCAGCGCGCGCAGGCGGTCGCGGCGCTCGCCGAGCAGGTTCGCGCCCGGGACCGCGCGCTGGGTGCGGCGCGCGCGCCGGCACGGCAGGCAGCGCACGGCGGTACTGTCGATCGGGCCCAGCCGCTCCTCGTACCACCACTTCTGCTGTTTCGCCGTCCACACCTGTTCCTGGCCGCAGTCGCGGCAGGTGAAGACCTTGTCGATGTAGAACGCCGGCAGCGTCCCGCACGTGTTGTTGTGGCGGGCAAGCAGCGCGCGGTCGGCGTCCTCGACGCCGTCGCCGGGCCGGGCGACGGCGTACGGCGGAGCGCTCAGGCGCGCTTCCAGCCGCTTCGCGCGTTCGATCCGTTTCAGCCGGATCTCCTCGCGCCGCCGCCGGCCGCTCTTCACTTCACGCAGCGCCAGGCGATGAAGCGCTGTTCGCCGACGGCCGGCGGCGCGACCGGCTGCACGGTGTCGGCGCCGAGGCCCGGGGCCTCGTTGCGGGCGAGCGTTTCCAGTTCGTCGCGCACCTTCAGTGCGTTGCGCTTGTAGTACAGCACGTTGTCCTTGACCGAGACCTCGATCTCGCCGCGCTTCTCGCAGCCGGCGGGCTCGACGGCGACCACGCGCACGCGGTCGGCGCCCGGCGCCATGTGGACCCAGGTGCAGGCGGACACGGACAGCATCGCCGCGACGACAGCGGCGCCTCGCACGAACGCTCGCAGGGACATCGGACGCACTCCTCGAAAACACGATGCCCGCCATGATGGCGGGCATCGTCGGAGGGTGGCAACCTCGGGAGGTCGCGCGAAAACCCTGCAGTTCACCTTCGCAGGCCGCATGCGCGGCCCGGAGGGCGTCGCGGCGTCACGTCACTTGCGGGCGGGCTTGCCGTCCGCATCGACGATGGTCACGTCGCCGAACTTCAGCGCGCGCACGCCCTTCTCGATCTGCTTGAGGTCGCCGACCACGACCCAGGTCAGCGCGTTCGGGTCGAGCGTCGCCGCGGCGGCCTTGACCTGGTCGACGGTCAGGCCCTCGATCTCGGCCTTGCGCTGGAACACGTAGTCGTCGGGACGGCCGTAGCGGACGATCCCGGCGAGCGTGCCCATCACCGCGTTCGCGGTCTCGTACGAGCCGGGCAGGCTGCGGATCTCGGTGGACTGGATCTTGCCGACTTCCTGCGCGGTCGGCGGCGCCTTGCCGGTGGCGAAGCCGCCGATCTCGCGCTGCAGTTCCTTCAGCGATTCGACGGTCTTGTCGATCTGCACCGGCGCGAACGCGATCCACGGCCGCTGGCCAAGCGCGTTGGAGGTGAAGCTGTACGAGCCGTAGGCCCAGTGCTTGTCTTCGCGCAGGTTCATGTTCAGGCGCGAGGAGAACTCGCCGCCGAGCACCGAGTTGGCGATGTCGAACTTCACCGCGCCGGCGTCGGTGGTCGAGGGCACCAGTTCGCCGACGTAGAGGTTGGCCTGGATCGCGCCGGGCTGGTCGATCAGGAACACGCGCGGCTTCTTCGGCAGCGCCACCGCGGGGATGGCGCGCGCGGCGAGCGCGGCGCCCTCGCCCTTCCAGTCGCCGAAGTGCTTCTCCAGCAGCGGCACGATCTCGCCGAGCGTGGTGTCGCCGACGATCAGCAGGGTCGCGCCTTCCGGGCGCACCCAGGCGCGCTGGTAGCCCAGCAGGTCGTCGCGGCCGAGCGCGGAAATGGAGGCCTCATCGCCGGTGCCGCTGAACGGGATCGCGTAGGGATGGCCGGCGCCGTACAGCAGCGGCGGCAGCACCCGCAGCGCGGCGCCGTTGGGACGCGCCTTCTCCTGGCGGATGCCGGCGATCCAACTGGCCTTGACCCGGTCGATCTCCTTCTGGTCGAAGCGCGGGCGACGCAGCATGTCGGCGAACAGCGCGATCGACGGATCGAGGTTCTGCTTCAGCGCCGACAGGCCGGCGCTGCCGCCGTCGAGGCTGGCGCCGGCGTTGAGGTTGGCGCCGAGGGCCTCGGCGCGGTTGCCGAAGGCGATGGCGTCGAGATCGCCGGCGCCCTCGTCGAGCATGCCCATGGCGAAGCTGGAGGTGCCGAGCTTGGCGCCGGTGTCGGCCGCGAAGCCGCCGCCGAACAGGTAGTTCATCTGCACCACCGGCAGGCCGTGGCGCTCGGCCAGGACCACCTTGGTGCCGTTGGACAGCGTGGCCCGCTCCAGCGCCGGGAATTTCAGTTCCGGGAAGGTGTCGGGCACCTGCACGCCGGCCTTGCGATCGACGGTGCTGGCGGTGGTGCGGTACTTCTTGTCGACCGGCGGCAGGGTCAGCGGGGTCGGCGTGACCGCCGGCGCCTCGGCCAGCGGCGTGCGCTCGCCGGGGACGACCACCAGCGTGTGGCTGCCGTGGCGGGCGCCGAGCCAGGCGTTGCCGGTGGCCTTCACCTGGGCGACGGTGGCGGTGTCGTAGTTGCGCAGGCTGTCGCGGAAGCAACCCGGATTGCCGGTGTAGACCGCGCATTCGGCGAGCACGTCGGCCTTGCCGCCGAAGCCGCCGATGCGCTCCACGCCGCGGATGAAGTCGGCCTTGAGCACGGTGCGGGCCTGGTCGAGCTCGACCTGGGTCGGACCGTCGCGCAGCAGCGCCTTCACTTCCTCGTCGATGGCCGCCTCGACCTTCGCCGGATCCACGCCCTGCTTCACCGAGGCGCTGATCAGGAAACCGGAGCTGAGCTGCGAGGCGAAGATGCCGGCGCTGACGTTGTCCACCAGCTTGTCCTGGTGGACCAGGCGCTTGTCCAGGCGCGAGGCGCGGCTGCCGCCGAGCACCTGCGAGAGCAACTGCAGGCGATCGACGTCGGCGGTGCCGGCCTGGGCCACGTTCCAGATGCGGTAGACGCGCGCCTGCGGCACCTTGTCGGCGATCTGGGCGCGGGTGTCGGACGCCAGCGGCGCCACGTCGACCTTGGGCTGGGCCATGGTCGGCGTCGCCGGGATGTCGCCGAAATACTTCGCGACCTTCTGCTTGGCGGTCGCCAGGTCGATGTCGCCGGCCAGCACCAGCACCGCATTGTTGGGGCCGTACCAGGTGCGGAACCAGTTCTTCACGTCCTCCAGCGAGGCCGCGTTGAGGTCGGCCATCGAGCCGATCGTGGAATGGTGGTAGGGATGGCCTTCGGGATACATGGCCTTGCCGAGCAGCTCGAACACCTGGCCGTAGGGCTGGTTCTCGTTCTGGCGCTTCTCGTTCTGGACCACGCCGCGCTGCTCGTCCAGGGTCTTCTGGTCGATCGCGCCGAGCAGGTGGCCCATGCGGTCGGATTCCATCCACAGCGCCATGTCCAGCGCGGTGGTCGGCACGTTCTCGAAGTAGTTGGTGCGGTCTTCGTTGGTGGTGCCGTTCTGGTCGGTGGTGCCGACCAGCTCGAACGGCTCGAAGAATTCGCCCGGGTGGTTCTCCGAGCCGTTGAACATCAGGTGCTCGAACAGGTGGGCGAAGCCGGTGCGGCCCTTGGGCTCGTCCTTGCTGCCGACGTGGTACCACAGGTTGACCGCGACGATCGGCGCCTTGCGGTCGGTGTGCACGATCACGCGCAGGCCGTTGGGCAGCGTGAACTGCTGGTAGGGGATGTCGACGCCGGCCGCTTTCGCCGGCTTCGCGGCCGAGGCCGGCAGGGGCGCGAACGCCAGGCCGCCGCCGACGGCCAGGGCGAGCGAAACGGCCAGCGCGCCGAAGCGCAGGGCGGAGGTGGAACGGGCGTCGGACGACATACGGGACTCCAGGCAGGCGGGCGCCCTCGGGCGCATGAGCGGGTGGACGGGCGCGGCGCCGGCCGCGGACACGCGCGACGGCCCGGTTCGACAGCGCCCGGCAGGCGTTGCATGCTAGCCCCGGGTCCCGGGCGAGGCACTAGGCCACAAGTCCCGGCCCGCCATCGGAGGAGGTCGCATGCCCCAGCCATCCATGCCCCAGCCATCCATGCCCCGGCCATCCATGCCCCCGTCATCCATGGCCCGGCACTGCCTGGTCACCGGCGCCAACCGCGGCATCGGCCTGGAATTCGTCCGCCAGTTGCTGGCCCGCGGCGACCGCGTGGTGGCCGCCTGCCGCCAGCCCGGCAAGGCCACCGCGCTCAACCACCTCGCCGGCGACTATCCGGGCCGGCTGCGGGTGCTGCCGCTGGACGTGGCCGGCGCCCGATCCCGCGAGGCCTTCGCCCACGAGCTGCCGCTGGTCTGCGAACGCCTCGACCTGCTGGTCAACAACGCCGGCGTGCTGCATTCGGGCGAACGCTTCGGCCAGCTCACCGAGGCGAACTTCGACGACAGCTTCCGGATCAACGCCTCCGGCCCGCTGCTGCTGACTCAGGCGCTGGCGCCGCTGCTGGCCGACGGCGCGACGGTCGCGAACCTGTCGTCGATCCTCGGCTCGATCGCCTCCACCCAGCGCTTCGGCACGCCCAGCTACGCGGTGAGCAAGGCCGCGCAGAACATGGCCACCCGCCTGCTGGCGCACGCGCTGGCGCCGCGGGGGATCGTGGTGGTGGCGCTGCATCCGGGCTGGGTGCAGACCGACATGGGCGGCGACGGCGCGCAGGTGGCGCCCGCGGATGCCGTCGCCGGGCTGCTGCGCACGATCGACGGCCTCACCGCCGAGGACAGCGGCGGCTATCGCGACTGGCAGGGCGGCCGCCTGCCCTGGTGAACGACCGGCCTGCGTGAACGACCGGCGCGGCGGGCGATCGGCCGCGATGAACGCCGGCCGTCCGCCCGGCTCGTCCGCCGCGACCGCGTGACCTTCGACACGCGGCGGCGGTCGCGCCGGCTGCTGTGATCGACCGGCCCGCCTGCCCGTCCGTCCGCCACCGGAGGCCCCATGCGATCGTTCCTGCCGCTCCCGCTCGCCCTCGTCCTCGCCGGCTGCGCCGCCACCGCCGAATACCGCGACACCCGCGCCGCGGTCGACGCCGACCCGCTTTGCGCCAGCCAGCCCAACGGCCCCCACGATCCGGTCGCACTGCGCTGCGAGCGCCAATCCACCGTCGAGCTCAAGCGCCGCGAGGCCGAGCCGCTGGACCTCGAGCGCGAAGGCCGCGACACCCCGCCGCGCTGACCCGCGCATCCGCCGGCGCCGGACGACCGTATCGTCCGGCATGCGCCCCCTGTCCCGCTGTCGTCCGCCGACCGCCGCGCCGGCACTCGTCCTGGTCGCGACGCTGCTCGCGCTCGCCCCGGCCAGCCGTGCGGCCGTGCTCGAAACGGTCGGCGACGCGCACGCGCGCGACGACGGCCGGCTGCTCTACCGCGAACAGCACCTGGTGCGCCGCGACGGCGACCGCCCGCTGGAACGGCTGGTGCTGTACCGCTGCCCCGACGGCACCGCGTTCGCGCGCAAACGGGTCGACTACCGCGCGTCCACCCTCGCGCCCGATTTCGAGCTGGTCGATGCCCGCGGCTTCCGCGAAGGCCTGCGCCGCGAACGCGGCGCGCCGCGGGTCTGGCACGACGGCGCGGCGGCGCGCGCGCTCGCGACCCCGGAGGCGACGCTGGTGGCCGACGCCGGGTTCGACGAATTCATCCGCGAGCGCTGGTCGGCGCTCGGCCCCGGCCGCACCCAGGCGCTGGCGTTCGCGCTGCCCGCGCTCGGCCGCAGCCTGTCCTTCAAGATCCGCAACGCCGGCGACCGGACCCCGACGCTGCGCCGGTTCGAGCTGAAGGCCAGCGGCCTGGTCGGCCTGGTCGCGCCCGCCATCGCGGTGGACTACGACCTGCGCGACCGCCGGCTGCGGCGCTTCGTCGGGCCGACCAACATCCGCGATGCGCGCGGCGACCAGATCGAGGCGCGGATCGAGTTCGCGCAGGCGCCGCGCGCGGTCGAGGACGACGCGCTGTGGCGGCGGCTGGCCACGCTGCCGCTCGCCGCCTGCACGCTGGGGCCGTGACGATCGCGACGGCGGCGCGACGACCGGCACGGAACGCGGTGATCCCGTCCGCCGGGCACGGCACAATGCGCGGATGTTCGATGTCCTGCTCTACCAGCCCGAAATCCCGCCCAACACCGGCAACGTCATCCGCCTGTGCGCCAACACCGGCGCGCGGCTGCACCTGATCCGGCCGCTCGGCTTCACCCTGGAGGACGCGCAGTTGCGTCGCGCCGGGCTGGACTACCACGAATATGCGGAACTGCGCGTCCACGACACGCTGGAAGCGGCGATCGACGCGCTGCGGCCGCCGCGGCTGTTCGCGCTGAGCACCCGCAACGCGGTGCGCTTCGACACGGTGGCGTTCGCGCCGGGGGATGCGTTCCTGTTCGGCCCGGAGACCCGCGGGCTGCCCGACGACGTGCTCGCCGGCGTGCCCGACGCGCAGCGCCTGCGCCTGCCGATGCGGCCGCACAACCGCAGCCTCAACCTGTCGAACGCGGTCGCCGTGGTGGTGTTCGAGGCCTGGCGCCAGCAGGGATTCGCCGGCGCGGGCTAGGCCGGTCGCGGCGCGTGGCGGCGGGCCGCGATCCGCGCGGCCGCGCATTCCGCAGTCGCGGGGCGCCGTCCGTGGCGCCGCCGCGAGGCGTGTCCCGCAGCGGCGGGACGTCGAACGCGACATCCGGTGTCGCGGAGGCGGTACGCGCTACGTCCGCCGGCATGGTGGGGGCGCGCGCTTCTGCGGCGCGCTTCGTCTCGCCGGGCCATCCCGGCGCGCAGGCGATCAGCGCTTCGCGGGCGTCGCGGCGTCGCCGCTGGTGTTCGCGGCCAGGTAGGCCTTGTATTCGTCGCCGGTCAGCGCGCCGTCGGCGTTGGCGTCGGCCTGGTCGAACACCGCGCTCAGCGACTGCACCGGCTGGGCCTCGCTCTTGCTGAGCTTGCCGTCCTTGTCCTTGTCGAGGTCGGACCAGCGCAGCGCCTTCGAGGCGTCGGTCGCCGGCTGCGCCGCCTCCGGCGGTGCGTCCTGCTGGGCCTGGGTCGGCTCGGCGCTCTGCGCGAAAGCCGGTGCGGCGAACGCGGTCGCCAGTGCGATCAGCAACGGGGCACGCATGTCGATCTTCTGCTTCATCGGGGGATTCTCCGGGAGAAAAGTGGGGGATCGGGACCGGCGGGGTGTGGGAGGGCGCCGGTCGAGGTCGAGACTGCGCAGGGCGCGATGAACCGATTCCGCTACGCTCGCGCGGCGGCCAACGCGGCCTTAACCACTCGCCGTCGCGGATGCGCTAGCGCGGACCTGTCGCGCACGCAGGCATGCGGGTTCGCGCCGCGCAAGCTGAATCCGCCGCGCCGCGGCTCGACTGAATCGAACACAACCTTCACGAATCCGCGGGATGCGCGGCGTCCGTCCCGCGACGGCGTCCCGTGCGCGGCGTCACGCCTGCGCGAGCAGCGCCTCGAGATCCCCGCGCGCGGTCGGGCGCACCGCGCGCGCGACCTCGACGCCGTCGCGCAGCAGCAGCACGCTCGGCCACAGCTTGATCCGGTAGCTGCGGCCGAGCGGACGGCCCGGACCGTCCTCGATCTTCAGGTGGCGGACGTCGTCGCGCGCGGCCAGCGCCTCGCGCAGCAGCGGCTGCGCGGCGATGCAGTGGGGGCACCACCCCGTGCCGAATTCGAGCACCGTGAGTCCCGGCAGCGCATCGACTTCGGCGCGGGCCGGTTCGGAGGCGGCATGTTCGGCGGTGTAGGGCATGGCGGCGCTCCGGGGCGTGGGGTCACATGTGCTGGGCGGGGGTGTGCTGCGGTTGCACCGGCGCGACGGCCAGCGCCGCCTGCTGGCGCTGCTCGGCGACATGGCCGGCGGTCACTTCCAGCGGCACGTTCTTGAATGTGTCCATCGGGAACCAGGTCTTGCCGGTGTCGTTGTCGAGCGGGCCCTGCACCCCGAACAGGGTCCGTTTCTGCGGGTCGAACACCACGTGGTCGATGTCGATGCCCTGGCCGCGGGCGCCGTAGACCAGGGCCATCGAGAGATTCTCCTGCTGCGCGGGCGACAGCGGCCCGGTCTGGGCAGGATCGAGCTTCGCGACCTCGCCCCGCATCTTCTCGAGCAGGCCGAAGTCGTCCCGATGCATGGCCAGCAGTGCGGCATCGCGCCGGCTGACCTCGACGTCGGCGCCGTCGTCGGTGCGCTTGGCGGTCTTGGTGACGGGCTCGCCGGAATCGCCGTCGACGACGTGCACGTTCAGCGGCGGGTCGACGTCGTCGCGTCCGCGCTTCTTCGGATTCACCGCCTCCTCGTCGGCGTAGACCACCGGGGCGCCGTCGTCGTCGACCACGACGGTCGGCTCCGCAGTGGCGTATTCCGCGTCGACCAGCTCCGGATCGTAGTAGTGCCCGTCGGCCTGGAGCTCCCACTCGTGCGCGCTGTTCGCGCTGCGCGACATCAGCCGCAGGTTCTCCGGATTGTTGTAGAGGTCCATGACGTCCGCCTTCGAGATCGGCGGCGGCAGTTCGTCGCCGTTGGCCTGCGCCAGCTCGCGCGCCTCCCGGTTCGTGTCGAGCATCTGCTCCAGCGCGACCGTGAACGGAATCTCGTGGTCGATGTCGAGCCCGCCGCGGGTGACGAGCTGGTCGGTGGTCGCGCAGCGGAACAACTGCACGGCGTGGTCCTTCGCGCGGTCGTCCGGGTGGTCGGGATCGGGCACCTTCACTTCGCCGGCGTAGGCTTCCTTCAGCGCGTGGTCGAGCCACGTCGTCTTGATCGGGTCGTCGAAACCCAGGCCCTCGCGGGTGACGCCCGCGGTCCACACCGCGTCCGTCGTCCGCGACGAGCGCTCCACGCCGTGCACGTCCGGGTCGTAGGCGGGGTAGTCCTTGCCGACGTCGAAACGCATCCTGGCGTCGACCCAGTCCTTCCATTCCTTCGAATCGACGCCCTTGGCCGGGTCGTCGAGGATCGCGTCGGCACTGTTGCGGGCGCGGTTGTAGGTGGCGGGCACGGTGCGCAGGTTGCCGGCGTCGTTGTAGGCCAGCATCGCGTCCTCGCGGCTCCAGGCCCCGAGGTTGTCCAGGTGCTCGCGCCACTGCGTCCTGTGGTCGACGTCCAGCGCCTCGGGCGAGTTCCAGGTGCGGGTGCGCTCGTCGAAGAACAGCAGCAGGGGCTTGCCGTGGAGCTCGACTTCGGTGCTGCGGGCGTTGGCGGGATCCGCGGTCCACTCGTTGCGCATGTAGTCGACGGTGGAATCGTAGAAGCTCAGGCTCTCGCGCCCGCTTTCGGGGTTCCACTTCTTCTGGAAGGCTTCGCCATGGGTCGGCGGCAGCAGCTCGTCGGTGAATGCGATGCTGACCGTCTCGCCGCTCAGCAGTTCCTTTTCCGTGAGGGGCATCGGTGGTCTCCCTGGTCCATGTCCCGCGCAGGCCGCGCCGGACGTCCGCGTCAGCGCCGCACTTTACAACCTCGCACTCCACCCGGACACGGGTCCACGCGTGCGGGCGCGGCGCGCGGGCGCGACGGCGGCGGCACGGGCGCGTCCGGCGTCACCGGTCGCG
>Ga0136846_1228981_pt1 | contig 127127 bp, 124 predicted proteins | sample HopSoiMetagenom2_FD_96841 | JGI IMG/M metagenome (GOLD analysis project Ga0136846, IMG submission 96841) | Grasslands soil microbial communities from Hopland, California, USA - 2 Assembly 2016 (version 4) | ecosystem: Environmental > Terrestrial > Soil > Grasslands | place: USA: Hopland... | reverse complement strand
GTGGGCGGCCGCGTGGTCGAACAAAACACCGAAAGCCTGGAGTACATGGCCCGCGGCGAACGCGCCTCACCGCATTTGCGGCCCGGCAACGTGGACAGGCTCGACGGCGGCGGGCTGTACCGGCGCAGCGCCATCGAAGCGGCCGGGTATTTCTCTGACCGCAACCTGCACAGCTACGAAGAATTCGACCTGGCGATCCGGCTGCGTGCGCTGGGCTGGCGCCTCTGGCGGCTGCCGCTAGACGCGGCCAACCATTTCGGACACGATGCGCCGCCCTACCGCCTGCTGATGCGGCGCTGGCGCACGCGCTACATCTGCGGCCTGGGCGAGCTGGTCCGCGCCGCGGCCGGCCAGCCACGCCTGCCCCTCGCACTGCAAGGCCTGCGCGAACTGCGCATCTACCTGGCCGTGCTGGTGTGGTGGGCGGTGCTGGCCAGCGTCGCGCTGTGGCCCGTTGCGGCTTCCTGGCGCCTGGCTTTTTTCTGCGCTATCGCCACGGCGCCTCTTCTTCTGATGACCTGGCGCAAACGCTCCATTGCCAAAGCACTGTATTCCGTGGTGTCCTGGTGCTTCAACGCGGCCGGCCTGCTGCGCGGCCTGCTGCGCCGCCAGCGCCCCGCACGTGAAGCCATCGCCAGCAAGGTACTCAAAGAGCCCTTCAGCACGCTTGGCCAGTCCATGCCGGAGGCACTCCATTGAGGACCACGCCAGGAACGCAACGGCCGGGCATGACGCAAGCCTTGCAGGCTACGCAGCAATTTTCCGGCGTACAGATCCTGCGCTTTGCCGCGGCCATGCTGGTCGTGGTGATGCACATCACCCAGGCCATTTCCATCCACATCACCGGAACCGGGCCCAGCCACTATTGGGCCGAGGGCTCCGCCGGGGTCGACATCTTCTTTGTCATCAGCGGTTTTGTCATGGCGATGTCGACCGCGTCGCTGCCGGCGGATGGGCCTTCGCGTGTCAGTGCGGCCTGGGTCTTCATGCGCCGCCGGCTGCTCAGGATCGCGCCGCTCTACTGGTTCTACACGCTGCTCAAGGTGGCACTGCTGCTGGCCATGCCGGCGCTGGCCGCGCGCTCGTCGGTGGAGCCCGGGCACCTCGCGGCATCCCTGTTCTTCATCCCGGCCATGAGCCCGTGGGGCCTGGTGCAGCCCACGTTGCCGGTCGGCTGGACACTGAATTTTGAAATGCTGTTTTATGCGGTGTTTGCCGTGGCCATTGCGCTGGGCGCGCCGCGCATACGGTTTTGCCTGGCGGCCTTCGGCCTGATATTTCTGGCCGGGTACTTGTGGCCTGACCCGGTAGCGTTGAATTTTTATGCCCAGACCATCGTGTTCGAGTTCATCCTGGGCGTGTGCATCGCCCACGCCTTTTTGCATTTCCGGCACGCATCGCCGCTGGCGGGCCTCATCATCCTGGCCGCAGGGGCGGTGTTCATGTTCGCGCCCGGCTGGGGGCATTCGGCGGACCGCTTCGCCACCTGGGGCGCCGGCGCCGCGCTCGTGGTGCTGGGTGCGGTGTGGCTTGAACCCTGGACCTGGCGCGCACCGCTGGCTTCGCGGCTGTCCTTCCTGGGCGACGCCTCCTATTCGATTTACCTGTCGCACACCTTTGTGGTGCCGGCCGGTGTGCAGGCGCTCAAGCGCCTGGGCGTGCAGGACAGTCTGGCCATCGTGCTGGCCGTGAGCCTGGCCGTGGTGGTGGCCGGCTGCCTCTCCTACGTGTGGCTGGAGCGTCCCATGACCACTTTCTTCAAGCGTGTCCTGTTCGGTGCGCCCAAGCTCCCCACTCCTCTGACCAAAATACAGGAAAGCACCCATGCGAAGTGAATCGTTGCCACGCACCGCCATCAGCGAACGCGAAGGCCGCTACATCTACATTGCCTGCCCATGGACACCCATCGGCGGCGGCATGTTCAAGGTAGCCGACTATCTGATCCAGGCCCAAGCCTCTTCCTCGGCGATCGCTTCCGCCGATGCCGCCGAGCTTCGCCCGCTCGACACGCGCGGCGGCGCCAATGCCGTGTATTCCTTCTGGGTCCTCGCCACCGCGCTGGCCCGCATCGCGCGCGGCAGGCTCAGCGGCCAGCTCGCCGGTGTGCATGTGAACATGGCGGAACGGCTGAGCCTGTTTCGCAAAGGCGCCGTCATTGTTGCCTGCCGCGCTCTGGGTGTTCCCGTGGTGCTGCACCTGCATGCCGCGCAATTGCACCATTTCTACCATTCGCTGCCGCGCCTGCTGCAGGCGCTGACGCGCTGGGTTTTCTCTTTGCCCGCCAGTTGTGTGGTGCTGGGCTCCGCGGCACGGCGATTCGTCATCGACGATCTCGGGGTTCCGCAGGATCGCGTTGACATCGTCTTCAACGGCGTTCCGGAGCCGACCCACGCACGGCGCATCGCCGGGGAAACCGCCGTACAGCGTGTGCTGTTTGTGGGCAACCTGTCGGAGCGCAAAGGCGTCTCGGACTTGCTGCAGGCGCTCGCCTTGCCTGGTTTTGACACGGCGCAGCTGGAGGTGGTCCTGGCCGGCGGCGGCGACGTTGAGGCGTACGAAGCCAAGGCCAGGGAGTTGGGCATAGACGGCTTCGTGCGTTTTGCCGGATGGTCGGACCAGCAGCAGGTGGCCCGCTTGATGGCGCGCGCCGACGTGCTGGTCTTGCCTTCCTACGACGAGGGCCTGCCGCTGGTCATTCTGGAGGCGCTGGCCAATGGCGTCGCGGTGGTGTGCAGCCCGGTGGGTGAAATACCCTCAGTGCTGCAAGACGGCGTCAACGCCTGTTTCGTGCAACCCGGCGACGTGGCAGATATCGCCGCTGGCCTGCAGCAGGTACTGCAGGACGAGGGGCTGCGAAGCTCGCTGGAGCACAACGGACGCGCGCTTTATGAGCAGAAATTTTCCATCGTCCGCTTCTTCTCCAGCGTGGCCCACATTCACCAGCGCGATTTCGGCGTAGCCGGCCGCCCGCTGCGCGCGCCTTCAGCTCCACAGGACAACGCCGCATGATCCGTGACGCCAACAGCATTCCGAACGGCAGCCGCCTGGAGGCGGATGTCTGCGTGGTCGGCGGCGGCCCCGCGGGCATCGCGCTGGCACTTGCATTGGCCGACGAAGGGCATTCCGTGCTGCTGCTCGAGTCCGGGCAGTTGCAGGAACACGCCCCCACGCAGGATCTGTATGAAGGCGAAGTCGCCGACGAACAGCTGCACAGCCCGCCCGGCAAATACCGGCAGCGGCGGCTGGGCGGCTCGTCTGCGATCTGGGGCGGGCGCTGCATGCCTTTTGACCCGATTGATTTTGAAACCCGCGCCCACATCCCGCACAGCGGCTGGCCGCTGTCGTATGGGGACTTGCTGCCCTGGTACCCGCGCGCCAATGCTTTGGCCGAGGCCGGACGCTTTCTTTACGACGCGAACGAAGCATTGCCCGAAGCCGGTCCCATGATTGCCGGCTTCGACAGCACGCGCGTGCTCACCAACGGGCTGGAGCGCTTTTCCTGCCCCACGCATTTCGGCAGCCGCTATGCCAAACGGCTGGCGCTGGCGCCCACCCTTGAAGTCTTGCTGGGCGCCAATTGCACTTCGCTGCAATTGCAACCCGACGGCCAGGCGGTGCGCGAACTGCAGGTCCGCACCCTGCAGGGCACGCAGTTTTTCGTCGCCGCGCGACATACGGTGCTGGCCACAGGCGGCCTGGAGACCGCACGGCTGCTGCTGGCCTCACGCGACGTGGCACCGCAAGGCGTCGGCAACCAGCATGACGTAGTGGGCCGCTACTACATGTGCCACATCGCCGGCAACGTCGGCACGCTGACGGTGCACGGCCCCACCCGCAATGTGCGGCACGGCTATGAGATTTCGCCCGAAGGCATTTACTGCCGGCGCCGCCTGTCGATAGCAGCCGGCGAACAAAAACGCCTGGGGCTTGCCAATGCGGTAGCGCGCCTGCACTTTCCGCGCATCACCGACCCGGCGCACCGCAGCGGCGTGTTGTCCGGCCTCTTCCTGGCCCGCAAGATGATCAGCTACGAATACAGCAAGCGCCTCAAGGATGGCGCGCCCCCTTCGGCCGGCATCTATGCGCGCCATCTGCTCAACGTCGTGGCCGATCCGCTGGACACGACCGCTTTCCTGGCGCACTGGCTGGCAAAGCGCACTTTGGCGGGCCGAAAATTCCCGTCGGTGATTCTGCGCAACCGCAGCAACCGCTTCAGCCTGGAGGTGCATGGCGAGCAGATGCCGCAAGCCCACAGCCGGGTCACGCTGGCCGATAGCACGGATGCGCTGGGCATGCCTCGCCTGAAAGTTGACTGGCGCTACAGCCGCGCCGATATCGATTCCGTGGGCGCCAGCCTGGACGTGATGGCGGAAGAGTTCGAGCGCAGCGGCAAAGCCCGCTTTGATTACAACCGCCATACCCTGGAAGAAGACCTGATGCGTTTCGGCGCCTACGGCGGGCACCACATCGGCACGGCGCGCATGGGTGTGGACGCGCGCAGCAGTGTGGTCAATGCCGACTGCCAAGTGCATTCGGTGCGCAACCTGTTCGTGGCCGGAAGTGCGGTGTTCCCGACGTCAAGCCAGGCGAACCCGACGCTGACGCTGATTGCGATGTCGCTGCGGCTGGGCGACTTCCTGTCGCGGCAACTGCGCGCGGAGCGCTCACCATTGCAAATGAAGGAGGCCGCATGAAGATCCTCGTACTGGGGGCTTCGGGCCACATAGGCGCGCGCTTGCTGGAGAGGCTGCGGGCCACGCATTGGGCCATTGCCACGGGTGCGTCACGCCGGATGAAAAACGACACCAACTGGCTGGAGATTGACAGCCGTGACCCTCGCGAACTGGCGCAATCCCTGAAAGGCTTTGATGCCGTGGTGAACTGCGTGGCAGGCGATGCGGCCTCGATTGCCGGCGGCGCGCGCGCACTGGTGCAAGCCGCGTTGCAAGCCGACTGCCGGCGCATTGTTCACCTGAGCACCATGTCGGTATACGGCCGCGCCGAAGGCAGCGTCCGCGAAGACGCGTTGCCGGACCCGAGCCTGGGCTGGTACGGCCGCGCCAAATGCGAAGCCGAAGCCGCCATGCGCGACTTTGTGCAGCACGGCGGCGAGGCGGTGCTGCTGCGGCCCGGTTGCGTCTTCGGCCCCGGCAGCCAGCTGTGGGTGGGGCGCATCGGCAGGTGGCTGCAGGCCGGGCGCCTGGGCGACCTGGGGGTCGCGGGCGACGGCTGGGCCAACCTGGTCCACGTTGACGACGTGTGCCAGGCCCTGCTGCTGGCGCTGCAATTGCCGATGGCACACGGCGAGATGCCTGTGTTCAACCTGGCAGCACCCGACAGTCCTCGCTGGAACGAGTATTTTGTGGACCTGGCCCTGGAGATCAAGGCCACGCCCGTACACCGCATCAGCCGGCGCCAGCTTCAGCTCGACGCCTGGGTCTGCGGCCCTCCGCTCAAGGCGGCTGAACGTGCCCTGAAACTTCTGGGCAACCACAGCGTGAAGTTGCCCGACGCGCTGCCGCCGGGGCTGCTGGGCTTGTGGTCGCAGCATATTCATCTCGACACGCAGGCGGCCGGCAGCCGGCTCGGCGTGCAGTGGACGCCCTACCCCGACGGCCTGCGCGATTCCGCCCAATGGTTTTGCGCGACCGCCGCCACCGGCCAAACCACCCTGGACAACATGATATGCACGCCCTGAAAGCCGATACCTACAGAAAGTTCGGGCAGTCCACCCACCCGATCACATTGAAGGGTGCTCTGCTGGACCCGGCGTTTCGCGTGGTCGTTTGTCTGCGCCTGTGCCAGGCCGCGGAGCACCTGCCTCCTGGGTTGCGCTGGCTGGCCCTGTTGCCCGCGCGCCTGCTCTATCGCCTGGCCAGCCAGCTGGCGGGCATCGAGATACCCTGGCGCACCAGGATAGCGCCGGGTTTGGCGCTCACGCATGGGCGCGGCATCGTTGTCAATGCCGGGGCGCGCATCGGCAGCAACGTCACGCTGTTCCACGGCGTCACGCTGGGCCAGCGCGACCACATCGATGCGCAAGGCCGCCGGCACACCCTGTATCCGGTCATTGAAGACGAAGTATGGATAGGTCCGCACGCCATCATCGTGGGCGGTGTGACCGTGGGCAAGGGGAGCCGGATTGCCGGCGGCGCCTATGTGTTTGAAGACGTGCCACCCTACTGCGTGGTCATGGGTAACCCCGGGAAGATCGTCAAGCGCGACTGCACGCCTGACGTCGACAACCGCTACAGCGAGGAAGACCTGCCCGTTTCACAGGCCGTCGATCACCATCACAGCCCTAGTACGCTATCAAATCAATAGCCTCTCACCCAATCTCTATATGGGCTGGAGGCCAATTTGATCATCAAAGCAAGCGCAACCGGTCTTAATCTGCGTAAATCTGCGTAATCTGTGGATAAAGAATTCATCCGCAAATTACGCAGATTTACGCAGATTGAAAACAGGGAGTCCGTGACAACGGCAACCCCTATCACGGCCGCTTAAGTGATGCCAGCCTCAACGCCCGCGTAAGAAACAGCGGGTTGCCGATCACATAGCGCTGGAACAGCCTGCGCGGCTCCAGTGCCAGGCGAAACACCCACTCCAGGCCGGCGCGCCGCATCCACATCGGTGCGCGCGGCGTCTTGCCGCCCAGAAAATCGATGATGGCGCCGCCGCAGACGATCAGGCAGGGATAGTCGAGCACGTCGCGCAACTGGGCGGCGACTTCCTCTTGCCGCGGCATGCCCATGCCCAGCACGATCAACGCCGGCCGGTGTTCGGCAGCCAGCACCGCGTAGGCCTGCGCATGGAGAAAACCGTTGGCACGAATGACCGTGCTGTGCGGCGCGAGCTCCTCGCGCACGCGCTGCCAGGCTTTTTCAAGATAAGGCTCACGTGTGCCGAACAGCGCGATGCCCCGGCCGTCGAAGGCGCGTACCAGCTTCGGGATCAGGTCGGTCCCATTGAGATTGAGGCCGGGCTCCATGCGCAGCAGCTTGAAAAGAGTCGCCATGCCCGAGCCGTCCCGCAGCACCCGGTCGGCCGAATGCATCGCTTCAAAAAAAGAGGGCGACACAGCCATGGAATTCATGGCGTGGGCATTGGCAAAGGCCAGCACCGAGGGCGCGCGGGGATGGCTCAACTCGGCCAGCAGCGCCTGCCCTTGGGCCGGGCCTTGCACACGCTCTATTTTTTCCAGCAGCAGTGACCAGCGTCCGCGCCAGTCGGGCGGATTGACGGCGCCGTTATTCAGCAAGACATGGCCCTCCCGCGAAGCTGGGCGTGAGAAAATCGGGCCTATGGTCAAAGCCCTTCTCCGTGACAATTTCCAGAACACCCTCCGTATCCTCGCGGCGCTGACAGTCGCCCTGAGCGCCGCGGTGCTGTATGTAGCCGGCGCCCAACCCGTGGCAGTGGGCCTCTTTCCCGCGCCCTGGGACAAATTGGCTCACCTGCTGACCTTTGCGGTCGTGGGGCTGGCTGCAGGCGTGGCCGGCGGTATGCGCGGATGGCGCATGGCCCTGTGCTGTGTGGCGGGCGCGCTTTTGGTGGGCGGCATGGACGAGCTGCACCAGATATTCCTGCCGGGCCGCTCGGCGAGCTGGTCCGATCTGGCCGCCGACGCGGCCGGTGGACTGCTGGGCGCGGCAATGCTGGCTTTGATGAGCCGCCTCGCGCGCGGGCGCCTCGGGCATCGCCTCAAGCATCATTAAGCACCGAGCCCACCAGCGCAACACCGAATTCGCGCAGGCTGTGGGTGAACCGGGTCATTTGCGGCACCGAACTGGTGTTCTGCCGCGCCACCACCAGCGCGGCCCCCGCGCGCACCGCCACCGTATGGGCGTCCGCGCATTCACTGGCGGGCGGGGTGTCGATGATGATGATGTCGAAATCCTGGCCCAGCGACTGCAGCAGCCTTGAGAACTCCTGCCGCCCCAGCAATTCCTGAGGATTGGGCGGGATAACGCCTGCGGGCAACACCGATAAATCCTGCAGCGCCGCGACGCTGACCACAGCCTCCGGGCCAGCGCGTCCCGCGAGCATGTCGGACAGGCCTGCGCCCTTGCCGAGGTTAAACAGCACATGCTGGCGCGGCGCCCGCATGTCGGCATCGACCAGCAAAGTCCGCAGGCCCAGCTGCGAGAACACGATGGCCAGGTTGGCGGCGATGTAGCTGCGGCCTTCCCTGGAGCCGGCGCTGACGATGGCCAGCCCCCGGCGGTCCGGGCCGGTGTCGAACCAGCGCAGCATCAACTGGCTGCGCAGCGCCCGAAGCTGCTCCACAGGCTGGCTGTTCGGGTGGTGGGCCGCCACCAGTTCGCGGCTTAAATTGCTTTCGCGGGAAAGGTAGGGGTAGTCGAACTGCACCGACAGCGCAAAACGCACATCGTCGTCCGTGAGCAGCCCCAGTGCCTTGCCGGACTCGCCGAAGCGTGCGCCGCGGTCCTTCTGGAAAAGCACGATGCGTTCGGCATCCAGCGGAGAAAGCCGCCCGGCATCGACCAGGATGGCGCCTATGGGCCGGCCGGACCCGGTGGCGGGCTTGCTGGGCACGGTTAAAGGGACGGGGCGAACCGCCGCCGTCGTGTTGTTTCTGTTCATGACTATCCTCCCATACCAAGCGCCAACCGGCGCGGACCGCTGAGCCGGGCGGGGCCCAGGCTCGACGAAATGCTGGCCAGCACCGGCAGGTCCAGCATCTGCACCAGGTCTTCAGCGGAACGAACACGGCGGTTGGAAAGCTCCAGCAGCAACGCGCAAGCGATACCCAGCAAGGTCCCGCCAAACGCGGCGATCAGCAGGTTGACCAGCAACCTGGGGCTGGACGGATTGATGGGCGCCGTCGCGGCATTGAGGCGCACCACATTGGTCTGGTTGGTCAGGCTCTGCAGGCGCGTCTGCGAAGCGCTCTGGCTCACGGTTTCGTAGGCGCGCTGGGCGGATTCGACATCGCGGCGGTAGACGTTGAGTTCGTCGCGCTGCTTGTTCAGGGCGAGAACGCGGGCTTTCTGCGCGCCGACCGCACCCGCCAGCTCGCGCTCACGGTCCTTGCCGACGCGATAGGTGGTTTCAATAGAAGCGTTGATGCGCGCGGTCTCGCTGGCCAGCCGGCTCTTGAGGGCGGCCAGCTCGGATTCAGCGCGCTGGCGCTCGGGGTGGTTCTCGCCCAGGCGCACGCTGACTTCCTGGACCTTGGCCTCCTGCCGCGCCACGTCGGCTTTCAGGCCGTTGATCAGCGGGCTTTGCATCACCTCGGCGACGGTGTCGCCGCGCGATCCCCGCTTGCTCTGGCTGTCGGTGGTCTCGCCCTGCACCGTTGTCAGCTGCGAAGAGAGATCCGCCAGCTTGGTGGTTTCGTAGTCCACGCGCTCGTCGCTGCTGACGATACCGGCCTTCTGCTGGTATTCCGACAGGCGGGCCTGGGCCTCTTCGAGCTTGGCGCGCGAAGCTTTGGTCTGTTCGTCAAACCATTCCGCATAGATGCGGGCGGGTTCGGTCTTCAGGGCCAGGTTGATGTCGAGATAGGCTTGCGCAAACGCATTGGCAACCTTCGCGGCTTCGTCGGGATCGCTGCCCTTGTAGGTGATATTGATCACATTGCTTTCGCGCGCGGGCCGCACATCCAGCCGCTTTTGCAGCGAGTCCGCCAGCCAGCCTTCCAGCGTGCCGCGGCCTTCCGTCGCTTCCAGCCAGCGCGCTTTGGTGTCCGGGTTTTCATCGAGCTTGAGCATTTTCACGACGCGCTGGGCCACGCGGTCGCCGCCGATGATGTCGACCTGCGTGGCCATGTAGCTGGGCGCCACCAGGCCTTGCAATGGTGCGCCGCCGGCCACCGGGTCGGGCGAGCGCACGTCGACAAGCACGGCGGTCTGGGCCGTGTATTTTTTGGGCAGCACCAGGCTGACCGCCAGCGCGGCGGAGATCGCCAGCAGGATGATCAGCAACGCTACTTTGTAGCGGGCGCGCAGTATCAGTAAAAATTGATGGAGTGTCATGGCTTTCCAGTCATGGCTGTTAGAAAAGGCTTTCGCGGACGTAAATCACGTCCTCCGGGCGTACCGGGTCGTTCAGGTTCGGCGTGATTTCCACCACCTTGCCCGAGGCGTCGCGGCGATGCAGCTTCAGCCGGTTCTGGCTGCCGCGCACAGTAGGGCCGCCGCCCTGGGCCAGCGCCTGCATGACCGTCATGCCGCGCTCGATGCGATAGGGACCGGGGCGCTGCGCCTCGCCGTAGATATAAAACATGGGCGCCTTGTTGACGTAGAGGGTGTCTCCGCCGGCCAGCACAATGTCTTCATCCGACTTGGCGTTGAGAAACAGCGCCGGGATGTCGATCACCTTGCGAAACGGCTTGCCGTCGCGCTGCCCGGTGACGATCAGCACGTCGTCGCCCGTCGGGGTGGTGCCGCCGGCGGCTGCCAGCATGTCGCTGACGCGGGTGTTGAAAGTCTCCAGCGGGAAACGGCCCGGCCGGCTCACCTGGCCCAGCACCGCCACCTGGTTGCCGCGCACCTGGCGCAGCACGATGTTGACCTGCGGCACCTTCACAAAACCACCGCTGCGCAGGGCGTCGCCGATCTTCTTCTCTGCCTCGGCGATCGTCAGCCCGCCCAGCTGGACGCTGCCCACCAGCGGATAGCTGATCACGCCGCTTTCCGACACGCGCGCATCAATGGACAGGTCGGGGCTCTGGTAGACCTGCACGCCGATGGCGTCGCCGGCGCCCAGCCGGTAATCCTGGCTGTTCGGCACAACAGGCGCAGCGGCCACCGAAGCGGGCGCCACCGGTGAGGTTGTTGCCGCGGCCTGCAGCGGCGCAGGCGAAGGCTGGGCTTGTGGTGCGGATTGAGACGTGGGTTGGGCAGCGGGTTGAGACAGGGATGAAGCCGTCTGGGCAAACAGCGGCGCGGCCGACGCGCACAGCGCGGCCGTCAAAAAGTAGCGGGTCACAAATTTCAAAAGTAGCGGTTTCATCTTGTCGCCTTTCGGGGAAGCAGAAATATCAGGAAAGGACCGGTCATGGGAGGCTTTCATCAAAAGCTCGCGTCGGCTGCCACGCCAAACGAATTGCTCTTGTAGTCAAACCCCGGCTCATTGGATTTACGCCTGTCGCTCTGAACCATTGCGCTCAGCTTGAGCGCACGCAGGGCCTGCCATTCGACTGCCAGGGACAGCAGGTTGGTGGTGTCGCGGCGGCCGCTGGCGGCAAAGCCCGGCAGCGGGCCTTTGAAGTCGCGCGCGCCATGGTCGTAACGCAGGCGCACCGCGGTTTTCTCGGTAGGCTTCCAGGTCGGGGCCACGAATACGCGCCAACCCTCGTAATAGCTGGCGGTGGTGGTCTGGTAGCTGGCGAGCTCACGCACCGCGCCACCCGCGAGGCTGGTCTTGGGGGTGATAGCCCAGGCCGCATCAAGCTGGCCTGTCACGCCCGAAAAATCGCGCGTTCCCAAGCCGTCGTGCGAGCGGTCGAAGTAGGCGGCCTTGGCCCGCAGCGTTGTCTTGGCGCTCGGCGCCCAGTCAAAACGGAACTCATGCTCACGGTCGGTGAAGTTGCCGGCGGACACCGGCGACAGCACCCGGCCCGGGTATTCGCCCTTGCCGTCCCTGAACCGGTAGGCTATCGACGTGCCGGAGGGATAGACATAGCGCACGCCCGCCTCGCCACCGTGGACTTTCGAATCTGCTTCGAAGGTGTTGGGCTGGCTGTTGGAAGTGGTCCGCTCGAACAGGCCGCCCACCAGGCGCCAGGCGCCATCGAGTTCGTATTCCGCATCAAAAATGGTGGAGCGGTTCGTCCGGCGGTTGATCTGTCCCGTCCCCTGCACATCGGCGTAGGTGTCGACGTATTCGCGCCTGTCGCTTGTCAGGTTGCCATGCAACGCCGGCGTAAAGCTCCAGCGCCAGGCCGCCGCGTAATTCACCGCCGTGAAATCCAGGTACGAAAACCGGCTGTAGCGATGGTCTTCCACATTGGCGTCGAACTCGAAGCGCTGCAGCCCATAGGGCTTGTTGATCTTGAAGCCCGCCGTCGTCACCGCCACAGTGTCATCGCGGTCTGGCGTTCCTATCAAGGCCTGCGCGTTGGCGCTGTCAGGCAGCCGGAAGACGTTGCTGTCGTGCGTCACGCTTTGACCCGCCCTGAACTGCAGCGTGTCCAGGTCGTCAGCCTGCGCGGCAAGGGGAAACAGTCCCAGCATCAGGAGCGGGACAGGAAGGAGCTTTGGAAGGAGTAGGCGATGGGGACTCATTGGGAGCCCTCCGCACCGGAGACGGCAAAACAGCACATCGGGAACTGCCCCCGGTGGCCGCAGGGCGCGGCGGGCGCGGGAAAATTCAATGGAGATAGCGGCTTCATGGTGATGAGGCGATGGTCCTTTTTCCCTATTGCCTGGGATTGGCAGGTCCGCGCCCTTTTTCCTTTCATTGTTTTTGGTTTTTCCGGTTTCAACTGGCTTCTCAACGAACTTCAAAAACTTCACGAACTTCACGAACTTCACGAACTCACGACTTCAATAAGCCGCACCATCCTTGAAGACCAGACGGATGGTTTTCAGGATGATGAAAAAATCGAGCTGCAGCGACCAGTTGCGCAGGTAGTCCAGGTCGCAATCGATGCGTGACTGCATCTTGTCCAGCGTGTCGGTTTCGCCGCGCTGGCCGTTGACTTGCGCCCAGCCCGTGATGCCGGGCCGGACCTTGTGCCGCACCATGTAGCCCTTGATGAGGGAGCGGTACATCTCGTTGTGGGCCACGGCATGCGGGCGCGGCCCGACGATGCTCATGCGGCCCTGCAGCACGTTGATGAACTGCGGCAGTTCGTCGAGTGAGGTCTTGCGCAGGATGGCGCCCAGGCGGGTCACGCGCATGTCGTTCTTGCTGGCCTGGCGGATCGTGCCGCCGTCTTCCGTCACGGCCATGGAGCGGAACTTGTAGACCAGGATCTCTTCCCCATCCAGGCCATAGCGGCGCTGCTTGAAAATGACCGGGCCGGGCGAGTCCAGCTTCACCAGCACCGCGATGACCGCCATGATGGGAAAGATCAGCAGCAGGATCAGCAGCGACAGCACGATGTCGCTGGCGCGCTTGAGCACGCCGTTGACGCCGCGAAAAGGTGTGTCGCACACCGAGATCACCGTGACGCCGCACACCGTATCGCTGCGCCCCTGGATCAGGTCGGTGATGAACATGTCGGGAACAAAATAAATCGAAGCAGTGGTGTCTTTGAGCCCATCAAGCACCTGCAGAATGCGCGGGCGGGAGGCCATGGGCAACGACAGGTAAATGAACTGAATACGGTGCTGCTTGACGTAAGCCGGGAGGTCGTCAATCCTTCCGACCAGCCGGTGCCCGTCTTGCCCGTCCTGTGCCGTCCTGCGCTCTTCTCCGCGGTCGTCGAAAAACCCTTTCAGGTCAATGCCCGAATAGGTCGAGCCGGCGATGTGTCCCGCCAGAGAGACTCCCTGCTCGTTCATGCCGACAATCACCGCGCCGCGCGGCGGCCCCTGCAGTTTCAGCAACTGCGGCGCCGTGGCCCTGAGGGCCAGGTGCGCACCGATCTGGGCCAGGGGCGCCACCCACAGCCAGTGGACCAAAACGGCCATGGAAAACTTGTGGAAGTACTCCGTCACGTACCCCGTCAGCAACAGCAAGCCTGCGATCCATATCCAGTGAAAGGCGATCTTGAACAGCACCTTCCAGATCGGCAGGCGAAGCTGGGAACTGCCCGGAAACGTCAACGAAAACACGATGACGGACAAGATGAGGTAAGCGGGCCGCACCGAGCCTTCATAGTAAAAAGCCAGCGCCCACAAGGAAAACACCAGCACCAGCGGGTCGAGGCCAGCCTCGACGGCCGTGAACAGATGGCTTCGCCCCAGCCCCATGGACCGGGGTTCACGCTGATTGAGCCAGGCGGAGGCCGAGTTGAGGGGATTCGCTTCAGCCATAGATGCTGACCCTCGTCACTTTGGACACCGCCTGCGCGCGGTTAAAGACATTGAGCTTCTGAAAAATCCGCTGCATATGGTTTTTCACGGTGAAGCCGCTGATGCTCAGGATTGCTCCGATCTCGGAATTGGTTTTTCCCATGGCCACCCAGGCCATGATCTGGGCTTCGCGCTCACTCAGGCCAGAGGCGTCTTCGGCCGAACCGCGCACGGCAAAGGCGGCCTGACGGCGCTGTTGCGGCAAGGGCGCCACCTGCCGCAACGCGGCGTCCATGCTATGCATCAGCATGCGAATGGCGGTACGCGCCGGCTCGAGGGGAATCTCGCTTGCGCACATCAGGACATACACGCACTCCTGCTGCGCCCTTGTGTCATTCAGGCCGTGGACCAGTACGGAACGCATGCCGCGAAGGCTGCTGCTGAAGGAGCCGGGCAAACTCGCCTGGCCCAGCAGGTACTCGAATTCGCTGAAGTCCAGGCGGCAAGGCTGCCTGTCGGCCGCCAGCCAGCAGTCGTAAAACTTTCCTAGAAGAAAGGGCAGGCTGTCCGTGCCCTCCGCGTAGGAGCGTGCACCCGGCAACCTTGACACGACGTCGTGTTGAATCGCACCTTCCCGGAAATTGCCCCAGCCTGCCAGCAAGATGTCATGGGGGAGGCACCGCTGGACGTCGCCCTGCTGCAGCCATTCGAGCAGCTCTGCATGCCTTGTAATGGACGTGCTTTGCTCTACCAGCGCTGCATAGCACGCTGAATCTTCGCCTGAAAGCGGAGTGTGAAACTTCATGTCTGGATGTCACTTCCTGTATTTGTTCCGCGAATGCACCGGTGTGATGGCGCAGCGGAAACAGCTGATTGAGAATCGAACAAGCCACCGGACGGCGCCATGCGCCAAGCGAGACAGTTGATGTAGGAGATTGACTTAAGTTTAGGGTTTTCCCGCTTGATTCATTTGACAAGCAGGAGGTGCATTCGTTGCAACAACGTAACAGCTGTGCGCTTGATGCCGGATGCCGCGCAAAACGATACCGCTTGCAACAGTTTGCGTTTTTTGGGCGCTGAAGTTGCCGCGGTGATTGATTACGCTCTAACCAATCCGCTCACATCCACCCGCTCAAGAGCGCTTAAAAATACTCAAGAACAAAAAAATACTCAAGAACACTCGAGAGCTACGCAGCATGACGAAAGGAATCCGTATCCGATGACCGGCCAGAAAATGAAACGCAGTCTTGAAGTGGATACGCTGAGGGGCATTGCATGCGTCTTGCTGGTTCTGTTTCATGTCGTGGGAGATACGCCCGCCACCGGGTTGAAAATTCCGGAGGGCCACTGGGTTCAGGTCTTCAATGAAGCGCTCGCATATATACGCATGCCCTTGTTTTCCTTCATCTCGGGCTACGTTTATGGCTTTCGCCCTTATCAGGGCAATGCGCCGGCCTTTGTCAAAGGCAAGGTCCGCAGGCTGCTGCTGCCGCTGATCACGGTAGGAACCATTTTTGCGATCGTCCAGGCTTTCACGCCAGGGGCGAACAATGCTGTTGACCGGTGGTGGTTGCTGCACATCGTGCCCGTGGGCCACTTCTGGTTTCTTGAGGCACTGTTTATCGTCTTTCTCGTGGTTATCCTGCTGGAGCACCTGAAGGCACTCTCCACGCCGGCGGGCTTTGCACTGACGTGGGCCTTGTGCGCCGTGCTCTTCGACTACTTCAGCCCGCCAAATTACTTTGCCGCCCAAGGGGCGGTGTATCTGCTGCCCTTCTTCCTGGCGGGCCTGGCCTGCAAGCGATTCGAGATCGGCAGCCCCGCGGCGCGCGGCGCGGCGGCGGTCGCTTTTATCTGCGCCGCTACAGTGGCCATGCTGTTTCCCCAGTTCTCGGAACAGGGCAACTCTCTCGCCGCGCTCGGGCTGGGCGTGTGCAGCGCCTTCCTGCTGCTGCGCAGTGGATGGAGTTCGCGCCGCCTTGCCTACGTCGGCTCCTACTCATTTGCGATTTACCTGCTGCACGTTTTCTTCACCGCGGCAAGCCGCATCCTGCTGAAGAAGATAGGCATCACGGATATCTACGTGTTGATGGTGGCCGGCCTGGCCGCGGGTCTTGTCGGCCCCATCCTCTCGGCTTTGCTGATCAGCCGGCACGCGGGGCTCAATCTGTGGCTGCTGGGCGTGACTGCGCCCAAGTCCAGGCCCAAGGTGAAAGCAGCGCCCGCCTGACCGCCCCTTAAGGGCCAACGGGCTGGCGTTGCAGCCTCGCGTTACTCCCCCTAACCGCAGTAACGCCTTTGCGCTATAAAGGTACAACCTTTTACAGGACGATTCCCTGTGCGCATGGCGAAGCTATACCAACGCAAATGGCTCTGGATCCGGCTTCCGATGGTCCTTGCAGCCGCCGCCATGGCCACGGGCCTGTGGTTGTTCGCCTATCCCATGCCGCCGGCACGCCTGAGCATCACGACAGCAGCTCCGGATGGCGCTTACTACCTCCACGCACAGCACTACGTCGAGAAGTTCGCCGCGCACGGCATCACGCTAGACATCCAGACCTCCGCCGGTTCGCAAGAAAACCTTGAGCGCCTTCGCCGGGGTGCGAACCCCACGGACCTGGCTTTCATGCAGGGCGGTTTTGGCTACCTCGGCAGCTCACTGGAAAGGCGCGACCGCAGCCGTGTCGAAACACTGGTCAATGTGGACGTGGAGCCGGTGTGGGTTTTCACGCGCGGCCGCGAGATTGATTCGCTGAATCAATTGCAGGGGCTGCGCGTGGCGATCGGCCCCGAAGGCAGCGGCACCCGCAAGGTGGCGCTCAAGCTGCTGGAACAGGCAAGGATTGAACCCAGGGACCTCACACTCTCGCCGCTGACCAGCAGCCCTGCCGTCCAGGCGCTGCGGCAAAACGCGGTTGACGTGGTGTTCCTGGTTGCGGCGCCCGAATCTTTTGTCGTGCAGAACATGCTGATCCTGCCGGGCATCCACCTGGCCAACATCCGCAAATCCGCTGCCATCACCGAACGCAACCCCTACCTCGAGTCCCGCCTGCTGGCGCAAGGCACCCTGGATGCGCGGATACCTCCGCGCGACATCACGTTGCTCACCACCACTGCCAGCCTGGTGGCCCGTGACGGCCTGCACCCGGCCCTCAAGCGGCTGGCCATCGCGGTAGCGATGGACGTTCACGCCGGCGGAGGCTTGTTTCACCGCGCGGGCGACTTTCCCTCGCTGCGGCGCATCGACTTTCCTACCGCACCGCAGGCGCGTGAAACCCTGACGCGCGGCTTGCCCTGGCTGGAGCGGCTGCTGCCGTTCTGGTGGGCCCAGGTCGCCGAACGGATTCTGCTCATCGTGTTGCCCATGAGCCTGCTGGCCCTGTGGCTGATGCGCCTGATTCCGGCCTACCTGCGCTGGGTATTGGAAAGCCGGGTCAACCGCTGGTATGGCGAGCTCAAGTTCATTGAAAACGACCTGGGCCAGGAATCGCTCTCGGGCCTTGACCTGACGCGTTTCCTGCTCCGCCTGAACGGTATCGACAAGGCCATGATGGCCTTTGCCACGCCGCGCGACCTGATGGCGCGCTGCTACACGCTGCACCAGCACATCGAGTTTGTGCGCCAGCGGCTTTACCGGATGAGAGGGCGATAAGGCGATGAGGCTGCTGCTCCTTTATCGCCGCCGCTGGTGGTTGTTCTATCTGCCGGTGCTGCTGTGCACGGCCCTTGCCCTGTGGTGGGCGGCCACGCAATGGAAGGTGTTGCCACCTGCAGAAACCGTGATCGGTGCGGGCTCGCCGCAAGGCGGCTATTCGATGCTGGCCCAGCGCTACGCCGAACAACTCGAACGCATAGGCGTGCGCGCCGAGATCGTCTATTCGGACACCCAGAAAGGATCACTGGAGCGGCTTGCGCGAACAGGAGAGGCCACCAGCATCGGCTTTGCCCATGGCATTTATGCCAATGCGCAAGCCAAAGTGCAGGCCCTGGCCGTTGTGGGCCAGGAGCCTGTGTGGATCTTCTCCGCCGTCAGCGGCCCGTCGTCGCTGGCGCAAGCCAAAGGCCTGCGCATCGCCGCGGGGCCAGCCTCGTCGTCCTCCTTCCTCGCCGCTGGACTGATGCTGGCGCACGCGGGTGTGCGCCCCGCCGATGTCCAGTTCGACAGTGCGACCGGTGTGGCCGCCGCCAATGCGCTGATGGACGGCAAGGTCGACCTCGTGTTTCAGGCCGCTGGAGAGGATTCGCAAGCCGTGCAATTGCTGACCCGCAGCAGCGGCATCCAGTTGCTGGGCGCGGAACATGCCGGTGCGCTGGCCGCGCAGGACCCGCACCTGCAGCCTCTGCTGCTGCCGCAAGGCGCGATTGAATTGCGTGGCGACATTCCACCCAGGGACCTCACACTGATGAGCCTGCAAACGCATCTGCTGGTGCGGCCGGACGTGCACCCTGCCCTGCAACGCGCATTGCTGGATGCCGCCGTCGAGATTCACGAGATACCCAACTTTCTGCAGCGCCACGGGCAATTTCCGAGTTTTCGGGGCAGCGACTTCCCGTTGTCGCCCACGGCCCGGGCCTACAGCCTGGGCGCACGCCCGTGGATGGAGACCCTGCTTCCCTACCGGACCGCGCAGTATGCAGAGCTGATCCTCTATGCCGTTGTGCCGATTCTCGGCATCGCCCTTCTCCTGCTGGCCTGGATCCCCAAACTGTTTGACTGGCGCATCAGCTCCGCCCTGCACCATTTTTACGGCGACCTGAAGTTCCTGGAAGCCGAGATGGACGACGTCGCCACTGACAACCCGATGGCGCTGAGGCGTTTGCTGGAGCGGCTGGACAATATCGAGCGGCAGGTGGTTGCGCTGGACTTGCCCGATGAATTTTCCCAACGTTGGTACACCTTGCGCGAGCACCTGGCCGCCGCGCGCGACCGCCTGCTCAAGCTCAGGTCGCGTTAGGCTATCACCGCCAAAAAGCCACAGATGCCTTGTTTTTAATCTGCGTAAATCTGCGTAATCTGTGGATAAAAAATTCATCCGCAGATTACGCAGATTTACGCAGATTAAAGAAAAAACCTAAACTGTGCGGCGCGCCCGGCAGCAAGCCGCGGTGATTAAAACCAAGCGTACGGAGACAAAGACACATGAACATCGTCATCACTGGCGGCGCGGGCTTTCTGGGTGCCAGGCTGGCGCGCCAACTGCTTGAACAAGGGAAACTCTCTCTTGCCGGCGCCCCACCGCAAACCATCAAGACGGTGACCCTCGTCGACCGGGTCGCACCGCCTGCCGCACTGACGGCAGACCCACGGGTTCGCGCAGTAGTCGGCGACCTTAACCAGCTTCTCGAAAGCAGCGGTGAGGGCACGCAGGTGGTGCGCGCCGACGACGCGCTGGTTTTTCATCTCGCCGCCGCCGTCAGCGGCGAATGCGAAGCCGACTTCGACCTGGGTATGCGCAGCAACGTCGACGCTACGCGTGCATTGCTGCAGGCCTGCCGCGCACTCGGTACATCACCCACGGTGGTGTTTGCCAGTTCATTGGCTGTGTTCGGCAATTCAGCTGCGCAGCCCCTGCCGCCGGTGATTGATGACAGAACCCTTCCCACACCGCAAAACAGCTACGGCATCCAGAAGTTCATCGGCGAGCAGCTGGTGGCCGACTATGCGCGCAAGGGTTTCATCCGCGGGCGCAATGTGCGGCTGATGACGGTCAGCGTGCGGCCCGGCAAGCCCAATGGCGCGGCTTCCAGCTTTTTGAGCGGCATGATCCGTGAGCCGCTGGCGGGCCTGCGGGCCGCATGCCCGGTGGCGCCCGAGACAGAGGTCGCCCTGTCATCGCCCGCACGAACGATTGAAGGACTGATACGTGCAGCCGAGGCCGGCGACGCCGGCTGGGGCGCACGCACCGCTATCAATCTGCCCGCATTAAAAACCACCGTGGGGGAGATGGCCGCCGCGTTGGCGCGCGTGGCGGGCAAGGAGGTGGCGGCCCTGATCGACTGGACGCCAGACCCGGCCATCGCCAACATCGTGACCAGCTGGCCAGCCACCATCGACGCAGCCAGGGCCCGCGCCTTGGGACTTTCGCCCGACGAAGACTTTGACAGCATCATTGCCGCCTATCTTGGCGAAAACCCGCGCACACGACCTTCCGCAGCGACGCAATAATAGGTGTGCATACGGCCGCGCGCCGTAGTCGCGGATTTTTGAACAACGATTACCCTGGAGACAACATGAAAATTTCAAAACTGTTGGCCGGCATTGCACTGGGCCTTGGATTCCTGGCCTCAGCAAGTGCGCAAACCACCATGCGGATCAGCATTTCCACGGCCCAGAATTCACACCAGGGCATTGCCATCGACACCTTTGCCAAGGAGGTCGAAAAGCGCACAGCCGGCCGCTACAAGGTCCAGACCTTCTACAACGGCGCTCTGGGCGGTGAACGCGAATCCATCGAAGCCGTGCAGCTGGGCACACAGGAGCTGGCCTTCTCGTCCACCGGCCCGGTGCCCAACTTTGTGCCTGAGACCAAAATCCTCGATGTGCCCTTCCTGTTTCGCGACAAGGCGCATGCACGCGCTGTGCTGGACGGCCCCATCGGCCAGGATCTCCTGACCAAGTTCGACGCCAAGGGCTTCAAGGCGCTGGCCTGGGCTGAAAACGGCTTTCGCCACATGACGAACAGCAAACGGGATGTGAAGGCCCCGGAAGACCTCAAGGGCCTGAAGATGCGCACCATGGAAAACCCGGTGCACATCGCAGCTTACAAGGGCCTGGGCATCATCACCACGCCCATGGCATTTCCGGAAGTGTTCACCGCGCTGCAGCAGGGCACAGTTGACGGACAGGAGAACCCCCTCTCGGTGATCATGTCGGCCAAATTCGACCAGGTGCAAAAGCACCTGTCGCTGACCGGCCACGTTTATTCGCCCTGCATTTTCCTGATGAACAAGGCGTCTTTCGACAAACTCAGCGCGGCAGACAAGACAGCCTTCGTCGATGCAGCCAAGGAGGCCACCAAGGCCAATCGCGCCCGCGTCGACCAGGATGATGCCAATGGCGTAGCCGAGTTGCGGGCCAAGGGCATGACCGTGATCGAGAACGTCGACAAAGCCAAATTCGTTGCCACGCTCGCCCCCGTCAATGCCGAATTCGAAAAGCAGTTCGGCAAGGCCAATATCGACGCGATCCGGAACTTCAAGTAAGTAATCTATCGGTAGTCGCTACACTTTTTGTAGCTGCCAGCGCCCGCAAACACTTGGCTTGCGGGCGTTTTCTTTGCATTCTTCCCTGGGCCACCAGGATTCGCCATGAAACAAGCCTTCCTCCAATTTGAACGATGGTCTACCGGCTTTGCCATGCTGGTGGCCTGCCTGATGCTCGTCATCGCATCAGCGCTGGGCATGTTCCAGATCGTCACGCGCTTCGTCCTTGAGCAGCCTGCCGAGTGGAGCGAGATCCTGATCAGGCTCAGCCTGATCTGGATGGTGTTCATGGGAATCCCCATGGCTTTCCGGCAAGGCGCGATGGTCAGCGTGGATGTGCTCTACCGCTGGAGCCCTCCCCGCATCCGGCGTGTGCTGGACTGGCTGGTCTGCATCGCCGCACTGGGGCTCATCGCGGTCATCGTCTGGTGGGGCTGGGATTATTCACTGCGCGGCCGTGTGCAGTCCATGGCCGGACTCGAATCCATCTCGATGTTCTGGGGTTATGCGGCCATGCCGGTGGGCGGCGTTTTCTGCGTAATCGGCATCATCGGCAACCTGCTGGACCCGCAGCGTAACGAACTGGAGACGGCGCAATGACTGCAGTGATGATTTCCACGATGGTGCTGTGCTTTGCGCTTACCGTCTCTGTAGCCGTGTCCATCGGGCTGGCTTCCATCTTCGGCATCCAGGCCTCCAACGCCAACATGCTGATCTCCGTCAAGGAGATGTTCTCTTCGATCAACAAGTTTCCGCTGGCCGCGATCCCCTTCTTCATCCTGGCCGGCAACCTCATGGAAACGGGCGGCATCTCGCGCCGGCTGGTCGAGTTCGCCAAAAGCATTGTGGGCGGCGTGCAGGGCGGCCTGCCCATGACCTGCGTGCTGACGTGCATGATTTTTGCGGCCGTTTCCGGTTCGTCCGTGGCGACCACGTTTGCCATCGGCGCCATCCTGATTCCCGCGCTCATCAAACACGGCTACCCTACCGCCTACGCCGCGGCCCTGCAGGCCACCAGCGCGGAGCTGGGCGTGATCATCCCGCCGTCCATCCCCATGATTCTGTACGGCGTCAGCGCCGAAGTCTCGATCGGCGAACTCTTTATTGCCGGCTTCGGCCCGGGTTTGCTTATCGGCGGCGCGCTGATGCTGTTCGTGCACCTGTACTGCCGCTGGAAGGGTTGGGGCAAAAAGGACGGCGACGGCCGCCTGAGTTTCGGCAAGGCAAGCTGGCAGGCGGGGTGGGCGCTGCTGATGCCGGTGATCATTCTGGGCGGCATTTACGGCGGCATCTTCACGCCCACCGAGGCCTCGGCAGTGGCGGTGTTTTACGCACTGGTCGTCGGCATCGTGATCTACCGCGAAATCAAGCTGGCCGACCTCTACGTCATCCTGCGCAAGTCGGTGATCTCCAGCGCCGTGATCATGTTCATCATCGCCAACGCCGGGTTGTTTGCCTTCCTGATCACGCGGGCCGGCGTGCCGGATGCCATCGGCCGCTGGCTGGAGGCCGTGCTGCAGTCGCCCGCGTTCTTCCTGCTGGGTGTCAACGCGGCGCTGTTCGTCATCGGCATGTTCATTGAAACCAGTGCCGCCATCATCGTGCTGGCACCCATCCTGGCGCCGGTAGCGGTTCACTTCGGCATAGACCCGGTGCATTTCGGGCTGGTGATGGTGGTCAACCTGGCGCTCGGCATGATCACACCGCCGTTCGGCGTGAACCTGTTCGCGGCCTGCACCGTGGCCAAAATATCGCTGGACCGCATCATCCCCTACCTGCTGCCTTTTGTACTGGTCATCCTGGGTTGCCTGATGGTGATCACTTACGTACCGCAGCTGTCACTGGGATTGCGCGATCTGGTCTACGCTAAATAGTCCTCTACAGAAGAAGGCTCGGAAGGAGATTCACGAAGCTGTCATGTCCGGCCGTCATGCTCCAGGGCATTTCAGGATAAAACTCCATGCAGCTCCACAAAACTGACCGTGCCCGCGCCGAGCTCAAGCCCGGCGTGAGAACGCTGGGCCAGCGTGAGCGCACCTTGCTGTTGATGGCCGACGGCAGCAAATCCGCCCAGGACTTCCGTCCGCTGTTTGACGGTGATGGGGAGGCCATTGCCCTGCGCCTTTTGCGCGAAGGCTTTCTGGAGGCGCATCCGGGCAAGCTGTCTACGCCCGCCGCAACGTCTGCGCCGGCTCCTGCGATTACGCCGGCCCAGTTGCAGAACTTTCCCAGCCCTGAAACCACGCAGGCCATTCGCGTGGCGGCCGACCAGTTCGAAGGCAAGCGCTCGCTTGCTACAACCCGGATGTTCCTGTTCGACATCTGCGAGCGCATGTTCGCCCGCCGCAACCCGGAGATGGCCGAGCGCTTTCGCGAGGCGTTGCGCAACGCCAAAGACCGCGAGACCATGCTCACCGCCTCGCGTGAAATGCTCGAAGAAGTCGAAAAAATCGCGGGCCACGAGCGCGCCGACTCCATCAGCGAACGCATCGCCATGCTGCTGCCGCAGCACATAGACATCATGGCATAGCGGCCTAAGAGCCACGCACACAGCCCAGTGAAGCCATCCTGCTGAGGTTTTACGCCCCCTCCCCCTGGGAGAGGGCGGGGGTGAGGGTCGCGGCTCGTGCATGAAAAGTTTGGATATTTACCGCCGCCGGCCCTCACCCCAATCCTCTCCCAGAGGGAGAGGGTGCAAGAATTGGCAAGCATCGCCAGGAGGTCTTGCGAGCAGCCTAAGTTACACTGCCCGGGTCAGGAGAGAGTTTTCCTTTGCGAAAACCGCCGAAGGCGCACGAATACTGTTGGGCATACCCGGCGGTGTACTGAACGCTCAGGCAAAAGGACTGGCAACCGCCCTGCGGCGCACCACGCGGCATGGCGTTCCCTACTGGAGAGAGGCAGCCTTTCACAGGCCGCCCACCGAAGGAGCAAGCCCGTATCGCCGGGTGAATCTCTCAGGTAAAGTGGACAGCAGGGGCAACTCATGGTTTTACCTGTTTGCCCCCTGGAGAATGCCTTGTCCGATTCGTCCACCCCTTCCGTTGTTTCCGCCGCCCCCGAAACCCTGCTGAAAACGCCCCTGCATGACCTGCATGTGGAGCTTGGCGCGCGCATGGTGCCTTTTGCGGGCTATTCCATGCCGGTGCAATACCCTGCGGGCCTGATGGCGGAGCACCACCACACGCGCCAGGCCGCCGGCCTTTTTGATGTGTCCCACATGGGCCAGCTGCGCCTGGTGGGCGCCGACGCAGCGGCGGCGCTGGAATCGCTGATCCCGGTCGATGTGATCGACCTGCCCGCCGGCAAGCAGCGCTACGGCCTGCTGCTCAATGACGACGGCGGCATCATCGATGACCTGATGTTCTTCAACCGCGACTACGCCAACGGCGGCGACCTGTTTGTCATCGTCAACGGCGCCTGCAAGGTGGGCGACATGGCGCACATCCAGGCCAAAATCGGCTCGCGCTGCGAAGTCATCCCCATGCCCGAAATGGCACTGATGGCGCTGCAGGGCCCACAGGCCGTCACCGCCATGCAGCGGCTGGCCCCGGGTGTTGAAAAGCTGGTATTCATGACCGGCGGGCGTTTCACCGTGGCCGGCTGCGACTGCTTTATCACCCGCAGCGGCTACACCGGTGAAGACGGCTTTGAAATCTCGTTGCCCGCTTCACAGGCCGAAACACTCGCGCGCGCGTTGCTCGCACAACCCGAAGTCAAACCCATCGGCCTGGGGGCGCGCAATTCCCTGCGGCTCGAAGCAGGCCTGTGCCTCTACGGCAACGACATCGACACGACCACCACGCCGGTGGAAGCCAACCTCAACTGGGCCATGCAAAAGATCCGCCGGACTGGCGGCGCGCGCGCCGGCGGCTTCCCCGGTGCGGACAAAATCCTGGCCCAGCTGGCCGACCCTGCCCTGCTGACTCGCAAGCGCGTCGGCCTGAAAGCGCTGGAGCGCGTCCCCGTACGCGACCACACCGAACTGCAAAGCACCGACGGCACAGTCATTGGGGAAGTCACCAGCGGCCTGCTGGGCCCCACGATCAACCAGCCGGTCGCCATGGGCTACGTCAAGCCTGAATTTGCCGCGCTGGGCACGCGCGTGAACGCCATGGTGCGCGGCAAGGCCGTGCCCATGGAAGTGGCCGCCATGCCTTTTGTGCCCGCCCGCTACTACCGCGGCTAAGCGGATCAATCACCCTATCAAGCAACCGTTTTATCCCCCTCAACCCCTGGAGAACCTCATGACCGTCAAATACACCGAAGACCACGAATGGGTCAAGATTGAAGGCAACATCGCCACCGTCGGCATCACCGTGCATGCGCAGGACGCGCTGGGCGATGTGGTGTTTGTGGACCTGCCTGCCGTCGGCACCACGTTTGCGCAGAAAGAAACCGCCGGCGTTGTGGAGTCGGTCAAAGCCGCTGCCGACGTGTACATGCCCCTGAGCGGTGAAGTGACCGAAATCAACGAAGCCCTGAAAGACGACCCGTCTCTTGCCAACAGCGACCCCATGGGCGCCGGCTGGTTCTTCAAAGTCAAGCTGTCCGATCCTTCACAGCTTGACGCGCTGATGGACGAGACCCGCTACACCGCGTTTGCCGCCTGAGCTTTCTCTGATTACTGACCGATTTTTTGACTCCTGGCTGCCAAGCCTGACACAGGACCCGACATGTTGATGCAATCCGCCAAGCCCCTGGGCGATCTTGAAAATCCTTCCGAATTCATTGCCCGCCACATCGGCATTGACGAGGCCGATGAAGTCCACATGCTCGGCATCGTGGGCTCGGCTTCGCGGCGCGCGCTGGTCGAAGGCATCGTTCCACGCTCGATTGCACGCAGCACGGCCATGGCCATTCCCGCGCCTGTCACAGAAGCCGCCGCGCTCAAGCAGCTCAAGGCCATCGCGGCCAAGAACCAGGTGTTCAAGAACTTCATCGGCCAGGGCTACTACGGCACCTGCACGCCGGGCGTGATCCTGCGCAATATCCTCGAGAACCCCGCCTGGTACACGGCTTACACGCCCTACCAGGCCGAGATCTCGCAGGGCCGCATGGAAGCGCTGATCAACTTCCAGACCATGGTCTGCGACCTGACCGGCATGCCGATTGCCAACGCCTCCATGCTCGACGAAGCCACCGCCGCCGCCGAAGCCATGACCCTGGCCAAGCGCAGCGTGAAAAGCAAAAGCAATGTCTTCATCGTGGCGGGTGACTGCCATCCACAGACGATTGAAGTGATTCAAACCCGTGCCAGGCCGCTGGGCATCGAGGTCAAGGTCAGCACGGCCGCCGTCACAGTTCCGCAGTTGATGGCCGAAGGCAATTACTTCGGCGTGCTGGCGCAGTACCCCGCCACCACCGGCAGCATCCATGACCTGCGGCCGCTGGCCGGCCAGGCGCATGTTGACGGCGCCGCCCTGTGTGTCGCCGCCGACCTGCTGGCGCTCACCTTGCTGGCCCCACCCGGCGAATGGGACGCCGACATCGTGCTGGGCAACACCCAGCGCTTCGGCATGCCCATGGGCAACGGCGGGCCGCACGCGGCTTATCTTGCGTGCCGGGACGAGTTCAAGCGCTCGCTGCCGGGCCGCCTGGTCGGCGTGACCGTCGACAGCCACGGCAACCCGACCTACCGCCTCGCGCTGCAAACCCGTGAGCAGCACATCCGCCGCGAAAAAGCCACTTCCAACATCTGCACCGCACAGGTGCTGCCGGCCGTGATCGCCAGCATGTACGCGGTCTACCACGGCCCACAAGGCCTCAAGCGCATTGCCGAACGCGTGGCCGCCTACACCGCCATCTTTGTGCGCGGCCTGCAGGAGCTGGGCTATGACATTACCAACACGGGCGCCTTTGATTCCGTGACGGTAAAAACCGGTGACGCTACCAATTTGATAGCTGACAAGGCACGCGCAGCGGGGGCTAACCTGCGTTTTCGCTTGAATAATCACCTGGGCGTGTCGCTGGACGAAACCACCAGCCGCAAAGATATCGAGCTGCTCTGGTCCTTCTTCGCCAAGCCGGGCCAGACCGTGCCCGTGGTCAGCGCCTTCGAAAAAGGCATCGAGCCGCTGATCCCCGCCGACCTGCGCCGCAGCAGCGCCTTCCTGTCGCACCCGGTGTTCAACACCCATCATTCCGAAACCGGCATGCTGCGCTACATCCGCATGCTCAGCGACAAAGACCTGGCGCTGGATCGCAGCATGATCCCGCTGGGCAGTTGCACGATGAAGCTCAACGCGACCAGCGAGATGATCCCCATCACCTGGCCCGAGTTCGCCAACATCCACCCCTTTGCGCCTGCCGAGCAACTGCAAGGCTACGCCGAACTCGACAAGCAGCTGCGCGACTGGCTGTGCCAGGCCACGGGCTACGCCGGCATCAGCCTGCAGCCCAATGCCGGCTCGCAAGGCGAGTACGCGGGCCTGCTGGTCATCAAGGCCTTTCATGAAGCCAAGGGCCAGGGCCACCGCAACATCTGCCTGATCCCTTCGTCGGCCCACGGCACCAACCCGGCCAGCGCCCAGATGGTGGGCATGACGGTTGTCGTCACTGCCTGCGATGCGCAAGGCAATGTCGATATGGCTGACCTCAAAGCCAAGTGCGAGCAGCACAGTGCCAACCTGGCCTGCGTGATGATCACCTACCCCAGCACGCACGGCGTGTTTGAAACGCAAGTCAAAGAGCTCTGCGCGATGGTGCACAGCCACGGCGGGCGTGTCTATGTCGACGGCGCCAACATGAACGCACTGGTCGGCGTAGCCGCGCCGGGCGAATTCGGCGGCGACGTGAGCCACCTGAACCTGCACAAGACCTTCTGCATTCCGCACGGCGGCGGCGGCCCGGGCGTGGGCCCTGTGTGCGTGGTGGCCGACCTGGTGCCCTACCTGCCCGGCCATGCCACGGCGGGTATTCCCGTCAACGGTGTGGGCGCCGTCTCTGCGGCGCCTTTGGGCAATGCGGCGGTCCTGCCCATCAGCTGGATGTACTGCCGGATGATGGGCCCCGAAGGCCTCACGCAAGCCACTGAAGTCGCCATCCTAAGCGCCAACTACATCAGCTCGCGCCTGAAAGACCACTTCCCGACGCTGTACGCCAGTGAGAACGGCCATGTGGCGCATGAATGCATTCTCGATCTTCGCCCGCTCAAAGAAACCAGCGGCGTCACTGCCGAAGACGTGGCCAAACGCCTGATGGACTACGGCTTTCACGCACCCACGCTGAGCTTCCCCGTGCCCGGTACCTTGATGGTGGAGCCCACCGAAAGCGAAACCCTGGCCGAACTGGACCGCTTCATCGACGCGATGATCGCGATCCGCGAAGAGATCCGCAAAGTCGAGGCCGGGCAATGGCCGCAAGACAACAACCCGCTCAAGCATGCGCCGCACACCGCGGCCAGCCTGATGGGCGCCGACTGGGACCGCCCCTACTCCCGCGAAACCGGCGCCTTCCCGCTGGCTTCGCTCAAGCAGGTCAAGTACTGGCCGCCGGTGGGGCGCGTTGACAACGTCTACGGCGACCGCAACCTGTTTTGCAGCTGCGTACCCGTGGGCGACTACGCTTAAAACGATTCTCTTGCAACACGCCAGTTTGCCCGCCGCATGGACGCCACGCTCGTCCTGATCATTGCGGGCGCCGTGGTGGCCGGCTTTGTGCAGGGCTTGTCGGGCTTTGCGTTTGGGCTGGTGGCCATGTCCTTCTGGGCTTGGGTGCTGGACCCCCGGCTGGCTGCGGCCCTGGTAGTGTGCTGCTCACTGACCGGGCAGATCGTCGCGGCCGTGACGGTCAGGCGCGCCTTCGACTTGCGGACACTCGCGCCCTTCCTGGCCGGTGGCGTGGTCGGCATTCCGGTCGGCCTTGGGGTGCTACCGCTGATGGACGTGCAGATTTTCAAGGTGTTTTTGGGCTCGCTGCTGATGCTGTGGTGCCCAGCCATGCTGATGGGCACCTGGTTGCCGCATCTACGCGCCGGTGGACGCATCGGCGACATGCTGGCTGGCGCGGCCGGCGGCGTGATGAGCGCAATGGGAGGCTTCTCGGGAGTCATCCCCACGCTGTGGTGCACCTTGCGCGGCTATGAAAAAGATGCGCAGCGCGCCATCATCCAGAATTTCAACCTCTCTTTACTGGCCATCACGCTGGCCACTTACGTCGCAACCGGAATCGTGTCGCGCGAAACCCTGCCCATGCTCGCCATCGTGGTGCCCGCAATGCTGGTGCCGTCCCTGTTGGGCGCGCGGCTGTATATCGGCATCAGCGAGGCAACTTTTCGCAAGCTGGTGCTGAGCCTGCTGACCTGCACGGGCCTGGCGATGCTGGTGTCATCGGTGCCGCAACTCCTCGGGCGCTGAGGAGTTGCCACCCTGATTGCACCCTCTCCCGCTGGGGGAGGGGGTAGACAACCTCTATTGCGTCTTAGTAGAAACGGGAGCCATCCCGCAGCTCGCGAATGGCCCGCATCATGGTGGGTGCCAGCGCATTCCATTGCAAGGCCCGCAGCGACCGGCGGTAACGCAGCCCGTTCCCACCCAGGGATGCCGACACCAGTTCCAGCGGGTCACTCACCACGCACAGAAGCCGCGTGAGCATGGGGTCCTGGTCAGTCGGCACACCGCCGAGGAAGGCGTCGTTCTTTCCATCCCACAGAAGTTGGGCATTGAGGTGGATGCCCCAGCCGCATTCCCAGCCGTTCGCTTTCAGGCGTTCGAGGGCGGCGGCCACGTAGTCGGCATCGAAGATGTAGGTGTCGGTGCGTACCCAACGGCCCAGCCAGAATTCCGCCAGCGGGCGCGCCGCCGGTGTGGCTCTCGGGATCAGGCCGCGCAGCATCTCACCGCGCATTTCCATGTAGCGCACACGCGCCGGAATGCCGGCAGAGCGCATCAGTGCGATCAGCAGCGTGACCTTGTCGTCGCCGTCGCCCCCGCGTGCTTCGAGCACGTCGCGAGCCGTCGGGTAGGTCAGCTTGACTCGCTTGGTATAAGGCAGGCGCTTGACGAAGCGATAGATGGCCAGCGCCTTGTCCCGGTCGGTGCGGCACAGCTGGACAATCGAGCGCGCCTTCAGGCGCAGCTTGCTGTCGTCCAGGTCCAGCAGGGGCGTGGTGCCAAGCCAGTCCTGCGGCCGCTCGCTAACTCCTTTATGCAACCGGCGAGGCGGATCGAATTGTGCGGCAAGGGCCACCATGGAACCAGACACGAAGTGAATAGTTCACGCATAGTAAACCCGCCGCTGCGAAATTGCGACGAATTTTGCTTCTGCTCCCGGGCGCTGGCGGATTGGCCTCTTCGTCTTCTGGCAGAAAGCAGGCATGAGGGTTCGCGGCATTGGATGTTGCGCCGCAGCATGCATTCAAAACTCGCTGGGCCTCACCCCAATCCTCCCCCCGAGGAAGAGGAAAAGGAAAAGGAAGAGGAAGCAACATCTCAGGCCAATGCATTGCGCAGCTGGGTCTGTGCGATGGGCAGTTGCAGCGCCACGGCGCGCTCTACCACGGGGGCGAGGCGGCGCAGCTTCTTCTGCGCGTGGTCCCTGGCAATGTCGGCCAGGCGGTGTTCCAGAAACGGGTTGAGCAGACGGTCGCGCAATTCCAGCAGGTAGGCGCGGGCCTCGGGGCCTGTGCCCTCGGCGTCAAATACCGGCAGCACCTCGTCGGCCCATACGGCTTCCAGCGGGTCGCGCAGCGCCGGGGTGTGCATGGCCTGCACCACGGTCATGTCGGCAGCACCGCCCTGCAACTGCCAGCGTTCGGCCAATAGCGTGTGGCCCAGGTTCAGCAGCCAGAGCTTGCGTTGCTCGAAGGGCGCCAGTGCATCTGTCACCACCATGGCCGGGTGGCTGCAAGGAAGCACCATGCGCGGCTGCTGTTCGATGGCCCACAGCGCGTAGGGCTCGGCTTGCGCACCGGCAGGCTCCAGCGGAGACGAGACGATGCGGTCCACCAGCGAATTGATCCACACACAGTGCTCCCGCACATAGCGGAGGAAGGCGGGCGTAGCGCCCCAGTCCTGTGCCAGCGTGGCTACCAGCTTGCGCAATGTGTCACCGTTGCGGCTGACCAGTTCGCAGGGGTACAGCGTCAGGGGAGTCTCGGGTTGCTGCTGCCAGCGGTGGTGCAAAAGCGCCACCAGCTTGGCCGGGTAGCTGCGCGGCGCCGTCGTGGGGCTCTGCAGCAGCGCCGCGGTGTCGGAGCCGTCCAGCACATAGCCCATGTCCGCGGTGTTGGAAATGATGACCTGCACGGTGGTGGCCAGGGCATCGCACAATTGCGCCCAGTCACGTCGGGCATGCCAGACGGTTCGTACCGCGTTCACTTGCACGGTCTCCTGGATACGCCGGCCCTGTCGCATGCCACGCAATTCCACGCGGTAGCCATGTGCCAGTGCCGCGGCGCGTGCAGTGCTCTGCGGGCTGTCTGTGCTCTGCACGACGGCAATGCCGCCCAGTGCCTGGCCTTGGGCCAGGGCCTGGGACACAAACAGGTCCGCATGCGCCTGCAGGAAGCGCCCGGTGCCGAACTGCAGGATGGGCGCGCTCACGTGGGGGCTCCGGTCAGCATTCGATCAGCGCCTTGACCACGCCCTGCGTGGGGTCCAGCAGGGTGGCGAATTGGGCGGGTACGTCGGCCAGAGCCATGCGATGGGTGTTGAGTGCCGCGGTGGGGATTTTGCCGCCCCGCATCGCCTCAAGCACCGTTTCAAAGTCTTCCATAGTGGCATTGCGGCTGCCCAGCAGCGTCGCCTCGCGTTTGTGAAACTCTGGATCGGCGAAGGTAATGTTGTCCAGCACGATCGACACCAGCACATACTTGCCGCCATGGGCAATGAACTGGAAGCCGCGCTCCATGGCCTTTGCGTTGCCCGTGGCGTCAAAAACGACATCGTAGAAATCGCCGTCGGTCAGTGCGCGCAGCTCGTCCAGGTCCTTGTCACCTATCAAAACACCCGCATGCGCACCCAGGTGTTGTTTGCAGAAATCCACCCGCTCCTTTCGCGTGTCCAGCGCTGTGACCTGGCCACCACGCAGGCCGGCAAACAGCAAGGCGGCCATGCCGATGGGGCCCGTGCCCACCACCAGGACACGCTGGCCGGGCTGCACGTCGGCGCGTCGTACGGCGTGGGCACCAATGGCCAGAAATTCCAGCATGGCGGCCTGGTCCAGTGAAACACCGTCTGCCTTGCGTACAAACTGCGCGGGTACGTTGAGGTACTCGGTGAAGGCGCCGTCGCGGTGCACACCCAGTACCTGGATATTGACGCAGCAGTTGGTCTTGCCCTGGCGGCAGGCTACACACCGGCCGCACGACAGGTAAGGCATGACAAAGACGTTGTCGCCGGGCTGAAGGGCGCTGTCCGACGGAGCTTCCTCTACGGTACCCGCGATTTCGTGGCCCATGACGCGCGGATAGGCCAGGAAGGGTTGTTTGCCGGTGAAGATGTGCAGATCGGTGCCGCACACCCCCACGCGGCGGATGCGCAGCAGCACGTCGCCTTCCTTGCGGGTGGGCATGGCCCCTTCAACCGTGCGCAGCACGCCGGGGGTTTCGCATATGACTGTCAACATAGATGTCCTTGGTTGGAGGTGGTTAATCAATGTGGAATACGGATTCCATGGGCGCCCAGTGCTCGCCTGGGCTGCGCGTTTGAAGGGGGCGTTGGCAGGGGCCACACAGGGCCCACCAACGCTGCGTCTCTACGTCAGCGGCGATAGCGGCCATGTCGGCGTCAAAGTCCTGTCCGTGGTATTCCCAGTAGCCGAACAGCAGGTTTTCTGGCTCCCGCAGAAAGATGCTGTAGTTGCGCACCTGCGACTGGTGGATGCGTCGCAGCACAGTGGGCCAGACGGCCGCGTGCAGGCGCTTGTATTCGGCAATGTGTTGGGGGTCGATGCCAATGAGCCATCCCATTCGTTGCATGTCAATTTCCGTCTATAGATGGGTCAAGGTGGTACAGGCGGCGCGCATTGCCGCCAAAGATGGCTGCCATGCCGGCGTCGTCCATGCCCGGGTGGGCGCGGCACAGGTCGCGGGCCATGGCCAGCCAGCCGGGGTAGTCGGCCGCCAGTTCCAGTACCGGCCAGTCACTGCCCCAAATCACCCGGCGCACCCCAAAAACCTTCAGGACATGGTCCACATACGGGCCCAGTGCCTGCGCGGTGGGGCATGCACCTGCCTCGGTGAGCAGCCCGGACAGCTTGCAGTGCACCTGTGGCAGGCTTGCCAGCGCGTCCAGATAGGCGCGCCAGGGCTCCAGCCGCTCCAGCGCGATTTCAGGCTTGGCTGCGTGGTCAATGACGATGGACAGCGAGGGATGCCGGCAGGCCATGGTCTGCAGCGCCGGCAGATGCCGGGGCAGCACCAGGGCATCGAACGCCAGTCCCCCGGCCTGCATGGCATGCAGGGCTGGGTCCAGTGCGGGGTTGCTGATCCACTGGGTATCGGGTATGTCCTGCAGCATGGGGCGCAACCCCTTGAGCTTGGGGTGCCGCGCCAGCGCTGCAATTTGTACGGGCGCCTCCGGGGCGAGCAGGTCTACCCAGCCAACAACACCCAGCACAAACGAGTTGCGCTGCGCCATCTCCAACAGGTAGTGGGTATCGGCGATGGTGGGCAGCGATTGGACCAGCACGGTACCGCTCACCCGGCATCGCTCGAGTTCGGGCCGCAGGTCGGTGGGGCCAAAGTCGCGGTAGATGGCTTCCAGAGCGGCCGGCGGCCAGTGGCCGGTGCGGTCTGCAAGTTTCCAGAAATGCTGGTGCGCGTCGATCAGCATGGGGTTTTCCTCAGGCTGCTACTGGCGCATCGAAATGCTGCATGCCGCGCGGTCAGCGGCAGGTCCACGCGGGGAAAGCGTTTCAAATCCGTGGTGTGCATATGCCCACCCTCCGGCAACCGGTGCCGGAGGGGTTCTTGGGTTGGAGCGGCTTGGGGCTTGGGTTTAGTAGAGAACGTTCTTGGCAGCGGGTGTGTCGATGTTTTTCTTGGTCACCATCAACACACCGGTATCGCGGAATGCAGGCACTTTCTTGCCTTCCACGATTTCCGCCACGGTCTTTACGCCCAGGTTGCCCATCTCGAAGGCGCTTTGCACGGCAATCGCCTCGATGGTGCCGTCTTTCACAAAGCCTTGCAGGTCGGAGTTGCCGTCAAAGCCGATGGCGACCACCTTGCCGGCTTTGCCTGCCTGAACCAGTGCGCGGCCCATGCCGATAGCGGTGGGTTCGTTGGCGCCGAAGATGCCCTTGAGGTCGGGGTTGGCAGCCAGCACGTCGGTGGTCTGGTTCAGTGCGGTACCCATCTGCGAGTTGGAATAGAAGGGGCCGACGATCTGCAGCTTGGAGTGCTTCTTGATGTAGTCGGTGAAACCTCCCACGCGGCCGATTTCGGAGCCCGAGCCCGCGGTGTAGGACATGATGGCGATCTTGCCGGTGGTACCGATTTTGTCGATCAGCGTCTTGGCGCACATTTCACCGGCAGTCTTGTTGTCGGTGGCCAGGAAGGATTGGTAGTAAGCCTTGCCGGAATCCGATGCGGCAGAGTCAATCAACACCACAGGAATCTTGGCTTCCCAGGCCTTTTTAATGGCGGGGATCAGGGCATCCGGATCCGACGGGGCCAGCACAATGCCGGCGACCTTGCGGTTCACGGCGTTTTCTACCAGGGATACCTGCCCGGCCAGGTCGGTATCGGATGCCGCGCCCTGGAATGTGGCGGTGTAGCCTTTGAGATTTCCCACAGCGGCGTTGGCGCCCTTCTTCACGTTTTGCCAGAAGTCCGAGTTGGCGGTCTTCACGATGACGGCAATTTCCTTGTCGGCGGCCATAGCCATCGACGATGCAGCCACCAGGGCGGCTGCGATCAGTGTGTGGACAAATTTTTTCATTTCTTTCCTCATGGGTAGTGGTTGTGGAGGTTGTCTCTCGAAGTCCCGGTAAGCCCTGCCGGTAGGGATCACTTGCGATGGCGCATCTGGTCGATCCATACGGCCAGCAGGATGACGACGCCAATCAGAATTTGCTGGGTGAAAGCGGACACGCCGCTCATGTTCAAGCCGTTGCGCAGGATGCCGATCACGAACGCCCCGATGACGGTGCCCGACACCGTGCCCACACCGCCCGTGAGCGAGGTGCCGCCTATCACCGCGGCGGCAATGGCGTCAAGCTCGTACATCAGGCCCTCGCTGGGCTGGGCCGTGACCAGGCGTGACATCAGCACGCAGCCGGTCAGCCCGGCCAGCAGGCCGGAGAGCACATAGGCAAACAGCGTCACACCCTTGACGTTCACGCCCGAGAGCCGGGCGGCTTCCAGGTTGGAGCCGATGGCGTACAGATGGCGCCCCAGCGTGGCACGGTTCAGCAGCACGGACGCGCCAAGCGCCAGCACGACCATCAGCACCACGGGGTAAGGGATGCCGACGAACACCACATCGGGGAAGCCGTCCGCACCGATATTGACGATGCGGAACAGGGCGCCGTTGCCCAGCTCCGCAAAGCTGTTGCCCAGGCCGCTGATGGCGCGGGCATCGGTCAGCTGCAAGGCCACGCCGCGTGCCACCAGCATCATTCCCAGGGTGGCGATAAAGGGCGGCAGTTTCAGCACCGTCACACACAGGCCGTTGATCAGCCCGCACAGGCCACCGACCAGCAGGCCGGCAAACATGCCCACCGGTACAGGCGCGCCCGCCTTGACCAGCATGGCGGCCACAACGCCGGCCAGTGCCAGGATGGCACCTACCGAGAGGTCAATACCGCCGGTGATGATCACGCAGGTCGCTGCGATGCCCAGGTAGGCAATGGACGTCACCTGGAGCGCCACGGTCATGCCATTGCCCACGCTGAAAAAGGCGTTGCTGGTGAACGAGAAGATGGCGATGAGTCCCAGCAGGCTGGCCAGTGCGGCAAATTTTTGAAACAGGTCTTTTTGTCGTTCGGTCATGGTTTGGTCCGGGGAAAGTCTTGGAGGGTTCAGCTGGTCAGCGGGTCAGTTGGCGAAGCGGCGGCACGCTGCGGCCGGAGGCGTAGTGCATGACCTCCTCCTGATGGGTCTCGCGGGTGGGGAGGATGGTGACCAGGCGGCCTTCATGGAAGACCGCGACACGGTCGGTCATTCCCATGATTTCGGGCAACTCGGAGCTGATCATCACGACGCCGATGCCCTGGCCTGCGAGCTGGTCCAGCAACTGGTAGATCGCGTACTTGGCACCCACGTCGATGCCGCGCGTGGGCTCGTCAAAAAACAGCACGCGTGATTGACGGAACAGCCATTTGCTGATCACGAGTTTTTGCTGGTTGCCGCCGGAGAGCAGACGCACGATCTGGCTGCTGCTGGGCGTGCGGATGTCGAGTGCGCCGATATAGCGGCGTGCGGCATCCTGCTCTTTGGCAAACTGGATCATGCCCGCGCGGTTGGACACGGCTTCCATGTTGGCCAGCGTGATGTTCTGCGCCACATTCATCTTCAATGCCAGCCCGTCGTGCTTGCGGTCCTCTGACAGGTAGGCCAGCCCCTGGCGCACGGCATCCCGCGGCGAGTGAATGGTGAGCCGCTGCCCGGCCAGGAACACCTCGCCGGCGTCGATGGGGTCGGCACCAAAAATGGCGCGGGCCACTTCGGTGCGGCCGGCCCCCATGAGCCCCGCAAAGCCCAGGATTTCGCCACGGCGCAGTTCAAAGTTCACGTCGTGGAACACACCCTGGCGCGTCAGGCCCTGCACACGCAACAAGACGTCGGTGGTGGGCACGGATGTTCTCTTGGGGAATACATCGTCCAGCGAGCGCCCCACCATCCTGGCCACGATCTCTTCCACACTGGTGTCGGCCAGGCGTTCGGTGGACACGTAGCGCCCATCGCGCAAGACAGTGACCCGGTCCACAATGAGTGCCAGCTCGTCAAGGCGGTGGGAGATGTAGACAATACCCACCCCCCTGCGCTTGAGCTCATGGATGATGGCAAACAGCTTCTCGGTCTCCGACTCCGTGAGGGACGAAGTGGGTTCGTCCATGATGAGCACCTGGGCGTTGAGCGACAGCGCTTTGGCAATCTCCACCATCTGCTGCTGGGCTACCGACAGGGTTTTGACCAGGGCATCCGGCGCAATGTCCTGCCCCAAGCGGTCCAGGCATTGCTGTGCCTGGCGGCGCAGTGCCGCCCGGTCAATCAGCCAGCCTTTGCGCGGCTCGCGGGCCAGGTAAATGTTTTCGGCCACCGTAAGGTGCGGCGCCAGGTTCAGCTCCTGGTGAATGATGGCAATGCCGGCAGCTTCCGAGTCGGCGGTGGACTGGAACTGGCAGGCTTCGCCGCGGTAGTAAAGGGCCCCCGCATCGGGCTGGTACTGGCCGCTGATCACCTTCATCAGTGTCGATTTGCCCGCGCCGTTTTCGCCGCACACCGCGTGCACCTCACCACTTCGCACCTCAAAGCTCACACCATCCAGCGCCAGAACCCCTGGAAAGCGTTTGGTAATTCCTTCCAGGCGCAACAGTACGCCGGCCTCGGCGGGGCTGGGCGCGTCGGGACGGACAGGATCGGACACGGATGACAGCAATGCGAACTCCTCTTGGCGGGTCAGGGGCCGGGAGGGATGAATTTGCTGCACCGCAAATTGGTAAGGCCACCTGACACAATCTGGCGTATTTGGCCTTACCAAGAAGTGCGTGTGTATTGGTGCTTACCCGTGATCCGGGGTCAAAACCGGTGCGAAAAATCGAAACAAAATCTGCACAATTGCAGGCCTGACCAGAGGTACAGAGGAAGAGGGTTGACTGGGCGGAGCTTAGCTCATGACCATTCGCGGCGGTTCTCCACCCAGCGCTGTTCGGAGGCTTGCAGATGCATGCGCATGGCATTTTGTGCGGCCAGTACATCCCGGCCCTCCAGGGCGCGCAGGATGGCTTCATGCTCCTGCAGCGCAATGGCCCAGCTTTGGCGGGATTCGGTATGCGCACTCAGGCGCGCGGCAATCGGGCTGTGACGCTCGTCAAACAGCTCGCCCACCAGCCGCTCCAGCACGGAGTTGCCTGTCATGGCTGCAATCGTCTGGTGAAACTGCCGGTCAAAGGCCAGGGGCGAGCGGTTTTGCGCCATCGCGGACAGCATGTTGTCCAGGATCTGGCGCAGCGCCAACAGTGCTTCCGGCGTGGCTCTGGCGCAGGCCTGCAGCACGATGGTGCCCTCGATGGCGGCGCGTGCCTGCATCAGTTCAATAGGGCTTTCGCCCATGGTGGCCATGGACTGGGGCTTGCGCTGAGCCGCGCTGCAAACATACACGCCGGCGCCCATGCGCACTTCCACGCTGCCCTCAATTTCCAGTGCAATCAGCGCCTCTCGCACTGAGGGGCGTGAGACGCCCAGCTGCAGGGCCAGATCACGCTCCGGCGGCAGCCGTGCGCCCGCGGTGTAGTTGCCCTTGTCAATAAAGGCGCGAATCTGCTCGGCAATTTGTTGGTAGAGCCGACGGTTGTCGACCTGTTTGAGTGGGTCCAGCATGGGTCCTCCGCGTGAGGTGCAGTTTATGCGACGGCGGTTTTTCTAATGGGTCAGGCGTCGAAAGGTAAGGCCAATTTAATACTTTTTGTAGCGGCCTTACCGATTTTTTGAACCTTTTTTGAACCTTTGGAGCCAATTTCGATTGGCTGGAGCATCCCTCATGCCTTCCATTTCCTTCACGATCCAGCTCAGCGACTTCAACGGCGCGCGACAGGCGAGCCGGCGCCACAGGGGCAGGTCAAAAGCCGGGACGATAATCCAGGCCAGCCTTCCGACCACCCCTCAGCCATGAAAGCATGACCTCCATGAAGACATTGACCACCGCGCTTGCCGCCCTGACCTCTCTTGCCCTGTCCACCACCGCCCTTGCCGCCGCACCGGCCGAGACCCTGCCCAGCGGCGTGAAGATCGTGCACAGCACCGACGGCACCGGCCCGCAGCCCAAGGCAACCGATACCGTCAAGGTGCACTACCGCGGCACGCTGGCCGACGGCAAGGAATTCGACAGTTCCTACAAGCGCGGCGCGCCCGCCACCTTTCCGCTGAACCGTGTGGTGCCGTGCTGGACGGAAGGCGTGCAAAAGATCAAGGTCGGCGGCAAGGCCACGCTGACCTGCCCACCCGCCACGGCCTATGGCGATCGCGGCGCCGGCGGCGTGGTGCCGCCCAATGCCACGCTGACCTTCGACATCGAATTGCTCGCGATTGAGAAATAAAACTAGAGAGCCGCTTCGAGCGCCGTGAAGAGGGCCTTGTCAAAGGCCTCCGCGCGTTCGAACTGCAGCCAGTGGCCGGCGCCTTCTACCAGGACCAGGCCCCTGAAATCCGCAGCCTGCGCCAGGGCTGCCCGTAGCCCCTCAAGTTTGCCGCGGTACAGCGCATCTTCCTTTCCATAAATCGCCCACACCGGGCAACGCAGCCGCGCCAAGGACTTCGCCAGCGCGTCGGTGCGCGCCAGGCTTCGTCCCTTCATGCGGTCGCGCAGCACGTTGGCAATGTGAAGGCGCAGCGCCAGATCAGTGATGGCCTCCTCGCGGTAAAGCATTAACGCGGCAAGGTTGTGGCGATGGATCACATCACGCTGGCTCTCATCGGCAAGGTGCCGCCATGCGCGCAGGCGTATCGCTTTATCAGGCGCCACACCCAGGCCGGGCGCACCCACCAGCACCACGCGCGCGGCCCGTGCCGCAAAGCGTTCGGCGATAAAGCCGGCCACCATGCCGCCGAATGAAAAGCCCACCAGGTCGCAGGCGGCGTTCCCCACCAGGATCTTCAGGCCTTGCTCCATAGGGTCGGGCAACGCATCTGCATCGCTGCCGCCCGCTGGCACGGCCGAGTCACCAAAACCCGGAAGATCCGGCACCAGTACCCAGCGGCCTGCTTCAACCAGCGCAGGAATGTTGCGCAGCCAGTGCATCCAGCTGCCGCTGCCGCCGTGCAAGAGCACCACCGGCGCGAGCCCCGGCCGGCGCGCCGCCTGCCCCCAGGTGTGCCAGACCATGGCGCCGCTGCCGCAGGAGGTTTCAAATCGGCTGGCTGACTGCAGCAAAGACTGCGCCTGCGGAGGTAATGGGGGCAATGCAGGGGTGACTGAATCCGTCATAAAAGCGTTATACCCTGCCACCCATGCGGCCATCACTAAGCTCCTAAACTGGCTTGGCCTTCGCAAGTCGGGCACCCATCGACCGCCGCTGGCCCCCACCCCTGCCCTCCCCCAGCGGGGGAGGGAGTCAAACCATGAACACCACTTCTTCCGTACCCTTTTCGTCTGCGTCCCCCTCTTCACCTCTTTGCTCCCTCTCCCCCTGGGAGAGGGCGGGGGTGAGGGCCTGCGGCCTTCCAAATACACGCGGCGCCACACCAAACGCCGCAAGCCCCCATCCCCACCTTCTCCCTGAGGGAGAAGGAACCAAACCATGATCCCCTTTTCCGTTCTCGATCTATCCCCCATCGTCAAAGGCGCCACCGCCGCCGATGCCTTTCGCAACACCCTGGCGCTGGCCCGGCATGCCGAACAGCTGGGCTTCAAGCGCTTCTGGCTGGCCGAGCACCACAACAACCCCGGCATCGCCAGCGCGGCCACCGCCGTGGTGATAGGCCACGTAGCCGGCGGCACGCAGACAATCCGCGTGGGCTCGGGCGGCGTCATGTTGCCCAACCATTCGCCGCTGGTAATTGCCGAGCAGTTCGGAACGCTCGCCTCGCTCTATCCCGGCCGCATCGACCTGGGCCTGGGCCGCGCGCCCGGCACCGATCAGCTGACCGCCCGCGCGCTGCGGCGCGACCACCAGAACAACGCCGATACCTTTCCGCAAGACGTGCAGGAACTGCGTTATTACTTTGAAGAAGTCGAACCCGGCCAGCGTATCCGCGCCGTGCCGGGCGCGGGCCTGAAGGTGCCGCTGTGGATACTGGGCTCCAGCCTCTTCGGCGCGCAACTGGCTGCCGCGCTGGGCCTGCCCTTTGCGTTTGCATCGCATTTCGCACCCGACATGCTGATGCAAGCGCTGGACATCTACCGCGATCGCTTTGAGCCTTCGGCGCAACTCGACAAGCCCTATGCCATGGTCGCAGCCAATGTGGTGGCGGCTGAAACGGACGAAGCGGCACGCTACCAGCAGACATCCATCCAGCAGGCCATGACCAACCTGCTGCGCGGAACACCAGGCCCCATGCCGCCGCCCATCGACGATATCGAAGCCTATTGGTCTCCCGCCGAAAAGGTCGGCGCCCAGCGCATGCTGCGCTATGCCGTTGCAGGCTCACCCCTTACCGTGCAGGAAGGGCTGCGCGAATTTATTGCCCAGACGCGGGCCGACGAGCTGATGGTGACCACGCACATTTACGACCCGGCCATCGCCCGGCGCTCACTGGAAATCACCGCGCAGGTGCGGGACAGGCTGTAGGAAATCAGGCCTGCCGCAACGCAAGCCGAAGCAAGTTGCTATTGTTTTTATAGCTGCTAGCGCACGTGCGCATTGGGCTGTAGCCCTAAAACACCATCATTTCATCCACGGTCAACCGACCGGACAGGCTGGGCGCACGGCCTGGCTGGCGGAGCGCTCATATGGCACAGATCATGCTGGGCTTGAAGTACCCGTCCGCGGGCACTATTGCAGCTTCCGACATGACCCCATTCCCCACCCCCGAACGCCACACCCTCTTTGACGATGCGCAGGGCATCTTCACGGGTACGCTGTTTGTGTCGCTGGCGATGGTGATCTTCAATCAGGCAGGGCTGTTGACGGGGGGTACGGCCGGCCTGGCCTTCGTGCTGCACTACGCCACCGGCGTGAGCTTCGGCAAGCTGTTCTTTCTGATCAACCTGCCCTTTTACTGGTTCTCGTGGACCCGCATGGGGCGCGAGTTCACTATCAAGACATTTTTATCAATCGCATTGCTGTCGCTGCTGGCCGACTGGTCGCCCAGGGTGTTTGACATCGCGGACATCCACCCCTTGTACGCCGCACTGGTGGGCGGCTTGCTGCTGGGAACCGGCTGCCTCTTCCTGGCCCGGCACCGGGCCAGCCTCGGCGGTGCGACCATCGTGACGCTCTACCTGCAGGAAAAACACGGCTGGCGCGCCGGCAAGGCGCAGATGGCCATTGACTCGGCCGTTGTGCTGCTGGCCTTGCTGGTGGTGCCGCCCGAGCGCGTGGGCTATTCCGTGATGGCCGCCGTGCTGATGAGCCTGTTCCTGTGGGTCAATCACAAGCCCGGCCGATATACAGTGACCTGAACGGCACGGGCACGGTGGATGACCGGCCTGCCGCACAGTGGCTCAATCGCCCCCGCCTACCTTGCCCCGTGAAGACTTGATGTCAGAGCGCTGGCTTTTACCGGCCAACCGCCGCTGCTTCGAGCCATAAGTAGGCTTGGTAGCCCGCCGCGCCTTGGGCGGACTTGAAACCCCATCCACTACCTCCTGCAAGCGGGCCAGCGCATCACTGCGGTTCATCTCCTGCGTGCGGTGCTGCTGCGCCTTGAGCACGAACACGCCGTCCTGCGTGATGCGGCTGTCGGACAGGCAGAGCAAGCGCTCCTTGATGGCCTCGGGCAGTGAAGAGGCGTGGATGTCAAAGCGCAGGTGCACCGCGCTGGACACCTTGTTGACGTTTTGCCCGCCTGCGCCCTGCGCACGGATGGCACTGAACTCCACCTCGCGTTCGTCGACGGGGAATTTCGGTGGCGCGGCCATCTTCAGCGCCCTGGGCTTTTAGCCGGCCAGCTCGACCAGGCCGGCGATGGCCAGGGCATAGCCTTTGACGCCAAAGCCCGCCATCACCGCCTTGGCGGCCGGTGAAATATAGGAGTGGTGGCGAAACGCCTCGCGCGCATGCACATTGCTGATGTGCAGCTCGATCAGCGTCACGCCCGCGCCTTTGATGGCGTCGTGCAGCGCCACGCTGGTGTGGGTGTAGGCGCCTGCATTGAGCACCACGCCCGCCAGCGTGCCCGCTGCCTGGGCGCGGCCTGCCTCGTGGATGGCGTCGATCAGCGCGCCTTCATGGTTGCTCTGGCGAAAGTCCAGCTTGAAGCCGTGGGCCGCGCAGGCCTTGGCGCACAGGGCCTCGACGTCGGCCAGTGTCTGCGAACCGTACACGGCCGGTTCGCGCGTGCCCAGCAGGTTGAGATTGGGACCGTTGAGGACCAGGGCTGTTTTCATGAAGCGAGTCTTTCAATGTGTTCAGGTTGGCTGATGCTTGTGGCGAGGTCTTGCAGCGCGACCACTTGGCCGGTGGCAATCGAACGCCGCACGGCTTCCACGGCGCGCAGGCTTTGCAGGGCATCCGCGACGGTGATTATCGGCTCTGCCCTGCCCTCGATCAAATCGCAGAAATGATCCAGCTGGGCGGCCAGCGGGTCGACGGCTTCCAGCGACAGGTTTTGCTCTGTGAAGGGTGTGTTCCAGCCGGGCTCACTGGCGCCGACGGGCCCATGCGTCCAGGTGTGCAGGGTCGGCACGGCCAGGGAGCCCTGAGTGCCTGCGATGAAGTAGCAGTCTTGCGACGGGTAGCGCGCATAGGCGGTGTTCTCACCCGAGGTCTGTTCCCAGCTGCGCGGCGACGCCACCGCGTCTGACAAGGTAAACGTGCCCAACGCGCCGCTGGCGAACTTCAGCGTCATCACCGCCGTGTCTTCCACGGCGAACTGCCGCACCGCGTGCGAAGCCACCGCATGCACCGACTCCAGCTCACCGCACAGGTAGCGCAGGTTATCCATCTCGTGGATCAGGTTGATGAGGATGGGGCCGCCCCCCGGCTGCTTGCGCCAGGCGCCCTGGTCGAAGTAGCTGTCGGGTTTGTAGAACTGCGCGCTTCCTGTCACCGTGACCACACGGCCCAGCATGCCCGACTGGATGGCGCGGCGCGCCGCCTGCAGCGTGCTGCTGTGCCGCCGGTGGTGGCCCACCAACATGGGTGTGGGATTCCGGGCCAACGCCTCGGCCAGCAACAGGCCGGCTTCCAGCGAATCGGCCACGGGTTTTTCAATCAGGGCCGGCACGCGGTGCTGTGCGCATAGCAGCGCGCCGGGCACATGCAAGGGGTTGGGCGTGGCGAGGATCACGCCGTCGGGTTGTGCCGTGGCCGGCCCGGCGATCAAGTCCTCGAGCTTGGCAAAGTGCGGCACACCCAAGCTGGCGGCGAAATCTTTTGACGCGGGCTGAGGGTCCACCACGGCGCACAGCCGGGTGCGTGGGCTCGCCTGGATCAGCTCAATATGCCGCCGGCCGATGACACCGGCGCCCGCTACGGCGATGCCCAGAATGGCATGGCCGGCCGGGGACATCTCAGCGCATGCCTTCGAAGAAATTCACCAGCAAGTCCGCAAAGGCGGCGGGCTGCTCGACCGCACTCAGGTGCGCGGCGGGCAGGGTGCGCAGCTGGGCGCCCGGGATGCTCTTGCAAATGGCCTCCGACATCGCCACGGGCGTGGCCTCGTCGCGCGTCCCGGCAATCACCAGCGCGGGGCATTGAATGCCTGCGTTGCTGGCGCGAAAATCAATGTTGGCGACCGCTTCGCAACTGGCGGCATAGGCGGCCGCGTCGGTCTTCTCAAGCTGCAGCCTGAGTGCCGCCACGCGCTGCTTTCCGCCGCCGGTCTCGTCGGCCCTGAACTCGGGCGTGAACCAGCGCTGCATCGCGCCGTCGGCAATCGCAGCCACGCCCTGCTCCAGCACCGTTTTCACACGCGCGGCCCACATGGCGCGCGCGGCATCGTCGTAGTACATGGCCGCATTGGCGACGGTGATGCTCTTAAGCAGCTGCGGGTGCCGCGCAGCCAGCGCCTGCGCGGTCATGCCGCCCATGCTGAGGCCGACAAAATGCACCGGGCCTGTGCAATGCGTCTTGATCAGGCCGGCCACGTCATCAGCCAGCAAGTCGATGGTGTAGGGGCCGGGCACAGCCTCAGACTTTCCGTGGCCCCGGTGATCATGGCGCAGCACGGTGTAGCGGCCTTTAAGCGCAGCGGCCACGCCGTCCCACATGCTCGTGTCGCAGCCCAGCGCGTGGCTGAGCACCACCACCGGCCCCTGGCCTTCCTGGATCCAATGCAGCTGCGGTTGTGTCATGCCTTTCATGCTTGCTTCTCCGCAGCGGGCAGCAAGCCCTTCTCACGCAGAATATCGCCCGCCACCGAAAACGCATGGTTGGCCGCCGGCACACCGCAGTAAATGGCGGCCTGCAAAATAACCTCCTTGATGTCGTCAGGCGTGAGCCGCGACTCGGGCGGGCCGTCGAGCGCGGCGCGCACATGCATCGCAAATTCTTCGTAGGCCTTCAGGGCAATCATGGTCGACAGCACCATCAGGCGGCGCGTCTTGTCGCCCAGCGCGGGGCGGCCCCAGACCTCGTTCCACGCATAACGCGTGATCAGGTCCTGGAATTCGCCGTTAAAGCTGTTGCTCTTGGCAATCGATTTGTCGACCCACGCGTCGCCCAGCACGCGGCGGCGGTTGATCATTCCCTTGTCATAGTCACTCATGCTTTTACCTTTGTACGGTGTGCGGTTGTGGAGGTGGGCGCCAATTGCGCTTCGATCGCGTCGGCCTGCGCGTTCGCCAGGGCCGCGGCCTGCGTGGCCAGGTCGGCGGTAAACCATTCATCGGCGGCCGCTGCAGGCAGTTCGGCGCGCAAGGTGTCCAGGTTGGCGCGCATACGCTTCGTGTCGACCTGCAAGCCTGGCAAGGCCTGCGCCATGGCGCGCACGGAGCCATGCGCCGACATCAGCAGCCCGGGCCATTCGGCCAGCTCGGCCTGCCAGTTGCCGAGCGCCCGTTCATGTTCTTGTGGCATGGTGGCCAACAGCGCAGCCACACGCTGCGGCGCGCGTGCACTGGCGGCCAGCGCGACCATGCAGGCGACTGGGTTGCGTTTGTGCGGCATGGCCGACGAACCGCCGCGCCCGGGTTCGGTCGGCTCGGCCAGTTCACCGACCTCATACTGTCCCATCAGCGAAATATCTTTGGCGACTTTGCCCAGGCTGCCAACCAGCAGGCCCAGCTCGCAGCCTAGCGCCACCCATTCGTCGCGCTGCGTGTGCCACGGAAAGGCAGCCGCCTTGAGCTTCAGATCCGCCGCCATGAGCGCCGTGATTTGCGGGCCTTTGCCCTTCATCTGCGAGAGCGTGCCGACCGCCCCGCCCAGTTGCACGCTCAGCGCGTTGTCACCCGCCACCTGCAAGCGCTGCAGGCTGCGTGCCAGCGGCGCAGCCCAGCCGGCGCATTTGAAGCCAAAGCTGGTGACAGAGGCAGGCTGCATCAGTGTGCGTGCCAGCACCGGGTCAGCCGCATGGCGGCGGGCCAGCACCAGCAATGCCGTCACAGCCTTGCGGATGTCGGCCTCGACCAGCTTCATCGCGTCGCGTGTGACCAGCGCCAGCGCGGTGTCGATGACGTCTTGCGACGTCGAACCGAAATGCACATAGCCGGCGGCCTCTTTGTTAAAGAGCCCCACGGTTTCCTTCAGCGCCTTGACCAGCGGAATGGCGATGCTGCCAGCGCGCCCGCTTTCACGCACGATCTTGGCGACGTCAAACAGCTCGACCTTGCAGGTGCCGGCGATGGACTGCGCCGCCGCCTCAGGGATCAACCCGGCGCTGGCTTGCGCGCGTGCCAGCGAAGCTTCAAAGCGCAGCATCGCATCGAGGAAGTTGCGTTCGCTGAACGCTTCCAGGATTTCGGATGAGGACAGGAAACCTTCAAAAATACTGCTCATTCGATTCAACTCTCAAAATAAATCAGGTCGTGTGACCCGCAGGCCTCATCGCTTCAACCGCATCTGATTGGGTAAGGGCACGGAGCGACGCAACACGTCTTCACCCAGCCAAAGCGCCGAGCGCCACCCCCGCTCCGCCACCGCAGGCAGTGGCATCTGCTGGTAGTCGTCGTTAAACACCTCAAAGCTGTAGTCGCCCCGGTAGCCCAGGCCGTGCAGCCGGGTCACCAGCGTGGCCAGTGCCTCGCTGTGCACCCCTTCGCCGGGGAAGACACGGAAATGCCGGGCGGTCGCGATGCGCTCTTCCACCGACTTGATCTCGGTCCACATGAAGTCGGCGAGCTGCACCAGGAAAATCTTGTCCGGATCGAGAATGTCCAGCTCATCCAGCGAGGTGTTGGTAGCGAACATGTGGTACGAGTCAAAGCCCAGACCGAGGTTGGGCATGTCGGCCTGGCAGATGAGATCCCACGCCTGCGGAAACTCATTGATGACGCGGCCCCACGACAAAGCCTCATACGCAATCTTGATGTTCATCGGAATTGCCAGCATGGCCAGCTTGCGCAGGTCCTTCACCAAGGCTGCTGTTTCACCGGTGGCGTGCACCGAAGTGGATGAGCACACCAGCAGCAAACGGCAGTCCAGCGCGTGGCACATGTCCAGCATGGACTTGGCGATGTCCATCTTGTAGTCGTGCAGGTGGCCTGAGAGGCCTTCAAAGTCTCGCAGCACTTGAAAACCGGTGACGCGCAAGCCGCTGGCGCGCACAGCAGCGACTGCTGCCTCCATGCCGTCAGGGTGGCCCACGATGTCTTTGGCCGCCAGCATGATCTGCGAGAAGCCGGCACTGCGTACGGCCTTGAGCTTGGCCTCAAGCGGCCCCGCCAGCGAGATGGTGTCCATCCCGAAATCGTCAATGTTTCCGCTGTAGTGGCTCATGATGTTGCCGCCTGCTTCAGCGTTCGTTATGGACCAGCTCAAAACTCACGCTGCCCATCCAGGTCCGCGTCAGCGCTCCGCGGTCTTCAGTGTGCACGCCGCGTGACTCGACAAATTCGACGCCGCGCCTGGTGAGCTCGGCCACCGAGGCCAACACGTCGGGACTGCCCAGGCCGACGCGTTGCAAGGCCTCGTCGCCTTCAACATCCAGCACACTGGCCTCAGGCTCGATCAGTTGCAGGTAAAAGCGCGACGACGCCGGGCACGGGCTGCGCAAAATGCGGCCCTTGGGCAGGATGCCGAAGCGCTGGTCGTCGGGCAGGTCGGTAAAACCAAACAGCTCGCGGTAAAACTCGGCCCAGTCTTCGGTGCGGTCATTGCCGATGTACTGCACCACGCCAAAGAAATGCAGCCCGGCCACCGCGGGCGGGCGCGGCTCCACCGTCGGGATGGGTACAAAGTCCACGTCGTAGATCGAAAAGGTCTCGTAGCGGTCGACAAAATAAATGCGGCTCTTGCCGACACCATGAATCGCCGGAATGTTGAGCTCCATCACCTCCACGCGGGAAGGCACGGCCCAGGCGCCGCGCTCCAGCGCGCGGCGGTAGGCCTCGGCCGCGTCGCGCACGCGCAAGGCGATGGCGGCGATCACCGGCTTGTCGGTCGGCGCCGCGCCGTCGGGCATGGCCGGGATGTGGGCGTTGACGATGACATTCATGCCGCCCTGGCGGTACAGCATCACCTCGCGCGAGCGGTGGCGCGCAACCGGCCTAAAGCCCATCATCTCCAGCACCTGGCCCAGGGCCTGCGGCTTGGCGGTGGTGTATTCGATGAACTCAATGCCGTCCAGCCCCAACGGGTTGGCGACTTCCGGGATGGCTTCGCGGTCAACGGTGGGGGCCTGTGTAGCAGTGCTCATGGTGTTCTCCGGTTCAGGTTTCCAGCAGGGTCAGGGCGTCTGCGCTGCGGGCTCCGGCACGGCCGCACCCGGCACATGGCCACCGCCCAGGAAGAGGCGCTCGATGTTCGGGTCGGCCAGCAGCTGCGCGGCCGGCTTGTGCAACACCAGCTGGCCGGATTCGAGTGCGATGGCGTCGTCTGAAATTTTGAGCGCGCTCTTGACGTTTTGTTCCACCATCAGCACGGTCGTGCCCTGGGCCGCCAGCCTTTGCAGCAGCTTGAACACGTCCTGCACCACCATGGGTGAGAGGCCAATGGAAGGCTCGTCGATCAGCAGCACCTTGGGCCGCAGCAGCAGCGCGCGGCCGATCTCCAGCTGCTTTTGTTCGCCGCCCGACAGCGCCGAGGCCTGCGAGTGCAGGCGCTCCTTCACGCGCGGGAAAAACTCCAGCACCTCGGGAATGCGCTCATGCGTGGTCTTGGTACCCAGCGTGATGCCGCCCAGCTCCAGGTTCTGGAACACGGTGAGTTGCCCGAACAGGTTGCGGCCCTGGGGCACAAAGGCGATGCCCTTGGCCAGCAACTCCTTCTGGCTGGCGCCGGAGATGTCCATGCCATCCAGCAGGATGCGGCCCTGGCGCGGCTTGAGCAGGCCAAACAGCGTTTTAAGCACTGTTGATTTGCCCGCGCCATTGGGGCCCAGCAGCAAGGTGATGGAGCCGCGCCTGACCTTGAAAGACAGGTTGTTCAGGATCATGAAATCCTTGTAGCCCGCCACCACGTCGTCGAATTCGATGCAGATATCGTTGCTCATCTTCAATTCCCCAGATAGGCGTCAAGGACTTCTTTGTTGGCACGAATTTCCGCCGGTGTGCCAATCGCCATCACCCGCCCTTCCACCATCACCATGATGCGGTGGCACAGGTCCATCACAAAATCCATGTTGTGTTCGATCACCACGAAGGAGCTCTTGCGGCCGAACTTGGGGTTCTGGTTGAGTTCCTTGAGCAGCGATGAGATACCGCCTACCAGGCTGGGGTTCACACCGGCGCAGGGCTCGTCGAGCAGCACCAGGTCGGGCTCGGCCATAAAGGCCATGGCGATGTCCACCAGCTTTTGCTGGCCGTAGCTCAGCGTGCCGGCGGGCTTGTCGGCCACATGGCGTATGCGGAACTGGTCGATCAACGCGTCGGCCTTGCCGCCCAGGCCTGAATCGCCCGGCTCGAACATGCGGCTGAACATGCTGCCCTTGTGTTCCTGCGCGGCGACGATCAGGTTGTCGCGCACCGTCATCTTGCCGAACACCTGCAGCGTCTGGAAGGTACGGCCCACGCCGCGCCTGCTCAACTCCAGCGGGGAAAGGCCGGTGATGTTTTTGCCGTTGAGTTCAATCGTGCCTTCGTTGGGTGTGATCTGCCCCAGCACGCTGTTGAACATGGTGGTCTTGCCCGAGCCGTTGGGGCCGATGACGCCGAAAATCTCGCCCGGCATCACTTCAAACGACACACCCGCCACCGCCTGGATGGCGCCGTAGGCTTTCTTCAGGCCCGCCACTTTCAGCAGTGCGCCGCTCATGATGATGCCCCTACTTTGCTGGCCGCCGCCGCGCGGGCGGCCGACGCGGCCCGTGCCGCACGGCGGTCGCGTATGCGGTCAGGAATGCTGAGCAGCCCATCCGGCAGCCACACCATCAGGAAGACCACCGCGGCGCCGAACATCGGCAAGTACCAGTTGGACACGCCGGGCACGTCGCGCAGCCATTCAGGCAACACCACGCCCACCGCGGCGCCGATAACAGGCCCGAAGAAGTAGCCGGCCCCGCCGACCACCACCATCAGGTACAGCATGATGGATGCCGCCACATTGAAGGACCCCGGCTCGATGAACTGCACCAGCGAGGCGAACAATGCGCCCGCGATACCCGCATACACCGCACCGATGGCAAAGCTCAGCAGCGTGTAGTTGCGGATGTTCACGCCCAGGCTTTCGGCGCGTATCGGGTTGTCACGCAGCGCCGTGAAGGCTTTGCCCCAGGGCGAGCGCAGCAGGCCCCACAGCAGCCCGGCCAGCACCAGGGTCACCGCCAGCACAAAGTAGTAGTACGCCAGGTTGCCTTCGAGCGAATAACCCAGCAGCGAAGGCCGCGCGATGTTGTTGATACCGAAGGTGCCGCCTGTGAGCCACTCTTCATTGCGCATCACCAGCCAGATGGCCGTGTTAAAGCCCAGCGTGGCAAAGGCCAGGTAAATCGCCTGCACCCGCAGCGCCGGAAAACCCAGGATCAAACCGGTGATAAAGCAGATCAGCGCGGCAGCCGGCAGGCCCAGCCAGAAGCTGAAGCCGGCCTTCATCAGGATGGCCACGGTGTAGGCGCCTATGCCGAAGAAGGCCGCATGGCCCAGCGACTTCTGGCCCGCATAGCCGATGGTGAGGTTCAGGCCCATGGTGGCGATGATGAACACCAGCCAGTAGGTCAGCAGGTAAATGCCATAGTTCTTGAGGAACTGCGGTGCCGCCAGCACGAATACGGCCGAGAGGGCTGCCAGCGCCAGGGAAACTTTGCCGGAGAGTTTCATACCTTGCGCTCCTCTTTCTTGCCCAGCAGGCCTTGCGGCTTGAACAGGATCACCACCATGAAAATCACGAGCGCCACCGCATCCTTGTAGGCCGGCGAGATATAGGCCGCAGCCAGGTTTTCACACACACCCACGATGAGCCCGCCCAGCAAGGCGCCGCGCGAGTTGTTGAAGCCGCCGATGATGGCGGCAAAAAATGCTTTGGTGCCCAGGCCTTCGCCCATGTCGAACTTGGCGAGGTAAGTGGGCGTGACCAGCATGGCGGCCACCACCGCCAGCACGGCGTTGATGGCGAAGGTATAAAAAATCATGCGCGGCACATTGATGCCGAGCACGGAAGCGCTTTCGGTGTTTTGCGCCACGGCTTGCATGGCGCGGCCCGTCACGGTTTTGGCAAGGAAGGCCTGCGTGGCCATGACCACCACCAGCGCCAGCGTGAAAGTTCCGACGTCTTGCAGGGTCACGGTGACGCCGGCGATGTTGAAGAGCTTGTCAGGAAACAGGCTGGCAAACGGATGGGCCTCGGCGCTGTAGCCGGCGCGCACACCGTTGCGCATGGCGATCGACAGGCCGATGGTGGCCACGACGATGGGCATCATGCCGTACTTGAAAAGAGGGTCCACCACGCCGCGCTTGAACAGCCAGCCCAGCACCAGAACAGCCAGCAGCGCGGTGCAGACAAAGCTCACCAGCATGGGTGCGCCCAGCGAAATAAAGCCCAGCATCATGAAGGCTGGCAGCATCACAAATTCGCCCTGGGCGAAGTTGATGGTGCCCGAGGCCTGCCACAGCAAGGTAAAGCCCAGGGCCGCCAGCGCATAAATGCTGCCGGTGGCCAGGCCCGAGAAAAAGAGTTGGAGGAAGTCTGTCATGGCAGTGCGTACCTGGAAAGATGAAGAGGTGCCACGCCGCTACAGCAGCATGGCACCAGCCTGTGTGCTTACTTCTTCGCAGCAGGCGCTGCAGCGGCCGTACCGAGCGCCGGCAGAATCGCCACCACTTCCTGTTTGCCGTTTTTCACTTCAATCATGAAACTCTCGCGGTCCAGGTCGCCCTTGCTGTCAAACGACACATCCATCAGCACGCCGGGCTGATCAACCGCCTTGACCTTCAGCGTGTGCAGCGCGGCGGCCACGGCCTTGCGGTCCAGCTTGCCGACTTTTTCAATCGCAGCCTTCAGCACGTAGATGCCCGAATAGCCTTTCATGCCGTTGTGGTCGGATACGTATTTGTATTCCTTCTCGAATTTGGCACGGAAGGCGCGGATGGCCGGCTGCGGCGCATCGACGGTAAGGCCCACGTGCGCGATGGCGCCGTTGGCGGCTTCGCCGGCGAGCTCGATCACCTTCTGGCCGGTCAGTGTGGTTTCGCCGATGACGGGTTTGTTCCAGCCCTGCTTCTTCAGCTCACGCAAGAGGCGTGCGGATTCTTCTTCGTTGGAATAGGCAAACAGGCCGTCGGCATTGCTTTGCTTGGCGCGCAACACGGCGGCCGAGAAGTCGACCTGGCCGGGTTCGGTGGAGATTTCCGCCGCCACTTTGGTATCGGTTTTGGCCAGCGCCTTCTTGATGGCGTCGTTGCCGCCCTTGCCGAAGTCGTTGTTCACATAAATGATGGCGATGTTCTTCAGCTTGGCCTGCTGGTTGATGTAGCGCGCCACCTTGGGCATGGCGTCGGCCTGCGTGAAGCTGGTGCGGAACACATAGGGGTTGCCTTGTTCAGTGATGCTGGAGGCTTCACCGCCGGTGAAGTTGGGCACTTCGGCACGGCGCGACTCGGCCATGCTGACCATGATGGAGCCGGAGAACACCGGGCCAAAAATCGCGAATACGTTGTCGTCGATGGCTTTTTGCGTCAGGCCCTTGGCGATGCCGGGGTTGCTTTGTGTGTCGGCCGTATTGGTCTGGATCTTTTTGCCCAGAATGCCGCCGCTGGCGTTGATTTCCTTGACGGCCAGCTCCACGCCGTTCTTGAAGTTGGTGCCCGCCGTGGCGCCGCCGCCGGAGAGCTCGACAATGTTGGCGATCTTGATGACATCTTGTGCAAAACCGGCTGTAGCCGTTATGGCCATTGCACAAGCAGCTATCAATTTAAGAGCGAATCGTTTTTTCATGGTTGTCTCCTCGGGGTTAAAAAACAAGGCAAAAATCTTCAGCGGATGTCAAAAAACGGCGGCGCCCGCTGCGGCGCGCCGGATCTCACCCGCCAGCGCGGCCGGGTACAGGTGCTCACGGATGAAAGTCGCATCGCGGCGAACCGCCTCGGCGGCTTCGGTGTAACCAAAGAACGCCAGGTAGTCCGGCGCCTGCTGGATCAGCATTTCAAAACCGGGCTGGGCCACCAGGCCGCGCGCCCGCACAGCACGTACCAAGGGGGTCGGCTGGTTCTTCATGAGGATGTCGACCACGGCCGCATGTGGCGCCAGGCGCTGCACGTCACAGGGCAAGGGGTCGCTGGCCTGCAGGCCCAGCGGCGAAGCATTGACGACGAGGTCGTAACCGGAAGGATCGCTGCTGGCGGCCTGCACCACGCGCGTGCCGGCGGCTTGCGCGGCTGAAGCGATATGGGCCGCCACCGCTTCGGCCTTGCCCGGCACGGGGTCAAAGAGCGCAATTTCGGCGGGGGCGCTGCTGCCGGCAATCGCCAGCGAAGCGGCAATGGCTGAAGCGCCACCGCCCGCACCCAGGATCAGCACGCGCTTGCCGGTGTAGCGGATAGAGAAGTAATCAAGCGCCGAAACCAGGCCCTTGCCGTCGAACAAGCCGCCTTCCAGCGTGCCGTCCGCGTTGCGGCGGATGCCGTTGACGGCGCCGGCCACACGGCCGTAGTCATTGCAATGCGACAGCAAACCCATGACCAGCGATTTGTGAGGGATAGCCAGAAACATGCCCTTGATGTTTTTGGCCAGGAATGCCGAGCGCACAAAGGTCTCAATGTCGGCCGCCGCCACGTGCACTGGCACCAGCACGGCATTGATGCCCATGGTTCTGAAAATCAGGTTAAAGACGTCCGGCGCGCGCACCTGCTCCACCGGATCGCCGGGGATCAGATACACGTCGGTGTTGCCCTGAATGGTGGGAAGCATAAGTATGTAAAAAGTCTCGGTTTATCTGGGAGGCTGGCTTGTGGCGCTTTGCCTGGCTTGTGCTTGGTGTCTGCCTCGTTTTGCCTGGTTTCGCCCTGAATGTTCGATGATCGACTATTTCGCGGAGATCGAGCTGGACTTTAGAAGCCGGACAGGCATTCACAAAGCACAATCTTGGTAAATTGATCGACAATCGCTCATTACCGTTCGATAATCGAACGGAACAAGGGTTAGACCTATGATTCCGCCCTATCCCCGCTTCACCGTTTCTTCAATACTCCAGCCATGACCACGCCCGCCCCAACGCCGCCCTCCGACGCCCTGCAGGCCCCGCGCGCGCCAGAGCTGGACAAACGCGACTGGATCGCCGGGCTGGAAAAAGGGCTGTCCATCATTGAATGCTTTGATGACGCCAACCCGCGCCTGACTGCCAGCCAGGCCGGCGTGCGCTGCGGCATGACACGCACCGCCGCGCGCCGCTATCTGCTGACACTGGAGCATCTGGGTTACGTGTCCAGCGACGGCAAGCTCTTCTGGCTGACGCCGCGCGTGCTGCGCCTGGGCCAGTCGTATTTAGAGTCCGCCCGCCTGCCCCGCATCGTGCAACCCTTTTTGCAGCGGGTGACCGCCGGCACACAAGAAAGCGCGTATGTCAGCGTGATGGACGGCGACGACATCGTCTACATCGCCCGCAATGGTTCGAGCCGCGCCATGAACACCGGCTATGTGCTCGGCTCGCGCGTGCAGGCGCAAGTCACCGCCGCCGGCATGCTGATGCTGTCGATGCGCGAAACCCCCTGGCTGGAAAACTGGCTGTCTCACCACGAGCTCAAGGCGTATACCTCTTTCACCATCGCCAGCAAAGAGCGCCTGCGCATCGAACTGGCCCGCGTGCGCGCGCAAGGCTGGGCGATTTCCGAGCAGCAACTCGAGCTGAACTACCGCGGGATTGCCGTGCCGCTGCGGGACCGGCATGGGGATGTGGTGGGGGCGCTGAGTGTGACCATGCCGATGGGGCACGAGTCGAGTGAAGACGCGGTGGCCAGGGTTTTGTCGGTGCTTCGGGAGACGGCGCAGGCGATGCGGAACCTGATCTGAGCTTGCCCCGGCCTACAAGATATCCGCAGCAGACAAAGAAGGCGTCTCGGCAATCCGCCCGGAAATCACCCGGCAAGCCTGCAGCAAGGGCGCAACATAAGCCCCTTCAGGATCAGCCTTCTGCCGGAACATCAAGGTACTCACACTGATCGCCGCCACAGGCAGGCCGCGGCTGCCGCGTATGACGGCGCCATAACAAAAGATGCCGGCCTCATGCTCTTCGGCGTCCACAGACCAACCCCTGTCCCGCGTCACCTGCAGTTGCTTGCGCAACTCAGGCAACTTCACCAGGGTGTTGCCGGTGTAGCGCGGCAAAGGCAAGCCCTGCAGCAGCGGCCCGAGCACGGCCGGCTCCAGCGCCGCCATATAAGCCTTGCCAACCGCGGTGGCATGCAGCGCCACGCTGGTGCCTATGCGCGATGCCATGCGCACCGCACTCGGGCTTTCGAGCTTTTCGATGTAAACCATGGCCTTGCCATTCGGCACCGCCAGATGCACGGTCTCGCCGGTGAGGTCGCGCAGGCGTTTGAGTTCGTCGACAGCCGCCAGGCGCAGGTCCGAGCGGCCCCAGCTGCGGCTGGCAAGCTGGATGAGGCGCGGGCCCAGAGCGAGCAACGCACCGCGCTCGCCTTCGGCCAGCAGGCGTTCGGCCACCAGCGCGGCGACGATGCGGTGCACGGTGGGCCGGGGGTAGCCGCTGGCTTTGACGAGCGCGCCGATGTTGAGCGGCTCAGTCGCATCAGCCACCAGTTGCAGCACGTGCATGAATTTGGAGAAGGCGGCCGTGCCGGCGACCTGTGATGAAGGCGGCTTGGCGGCGTGCGGTTTAGTCACCACCGCTCAAGACACCATATAGCCACCATCCACCGGCAGGATCACGCCTGTCATGAACGCGGCCGCCGGCGTGCAGAGAAACATCGCGGCTTCGGCCACGTCTTTGGGTGTGCCCCAGCGGCCCATGGGCGTGCGCGCCAGGATGGGGCCGGCGCGTGCCGGGTCGTCTTGCAGCGCCTGGGTTAGCGGCGTGGCGATCCAGCCCGGGGCGATGGCGTTGACGCGAATGCCGTCGGGCGCATAGGCAATTGCCAGTGACTTGGTGAGCTGGGCGACGCCGCCCTTGCTGGCCGCGTAGCCCGGCACCAAGCCGCCGCCGAAGAAGCTGAGCATCGACGCTGTGTTGACGATGCAGCCGCCTCTGGCCTTCAGCCGTTCACGCGTGGCGGTGCACACGCGCATGGTGCCGGTGAGGTTGACGGCCAGCACTTTCTGGAAGACCTCGATGTCATGCTCGGCCCCGCGCTGGATGATGCCGGCGCAGTTGAAGACGATGTCGAGCTGGTCGATGTTGGCCAGCGCGGCGTCCAGGCTCTGCGCCGAGGTCACGTCGGCTTGCCGCACATCCACGGCGGCGTGCAGCGTGCCGTCGCCGCCGCCCAGGCCCAGCGCGGTGACCTCTGCGCCCAGCGCGGCCAGATGGTTGGCGATGACGGCGCCTATGCCTTGCGTGGCGCCGGCGACCAGCGCGCGTTGGCCTTTGAAGAGATCTGCCTGGTAGGTCATGAAATGCTCCGTGAGGTCCGAGCTGGCGTCAGCTCAGACAGGTTGCTATCAAAAGAGTAGCTACTTGCCAAGATGTCTATTGGGCTGCAGCCACTTTTTCCTTGAATTTTTGCCTGACTTTTTGCTGGATGCAATCTCAGCGGATGAACTGTTTGGTGTAGTCAGCCCCCAAACCGACGGCTTCAAAGTGCTTGTTGCACATCTCGATTTTTGTAAACACGTCTTCGTAGCCCATGCCTTTGCCGTACGGGTCGGTGTAGTACATGACACCGTTGACCTGGAAGTAGGTGATCATTTCCTCGACGTCTTCGGGCACGTAGAGCGTGTGGGTTTCGCCGGGCGGCTCAAACACATAGCTGCCTTCAGTCGCCTCCCAGTCGTGCTCCAGGTAACGCCAGCGGCCCTTCAGCACAAAGCCGTGCACCGCCTGCGGATGGCGGTGGCGGCTGAGCACGCCGGACTTTCGCACACGCAGCAGGTTCATCCAGTAGCCCTGGCTGGCGTTCAGGCACAGCGGGCGAAACCAGACGTTCTCGGCCTGTGGCACCCACAGCCGCTCGTCCGTCGGGATGGCATGCTGCACCACGATCTCCGGCCGGGCGTCCGGCGGGTTGGGGTACTGGTAGGGCATCAGCGGCGTCTGGTCTGGGGAGTCGACTGGCATGGTGAATCCTCGTTGTCCATATTGTGGATAGATGGTCCACATTATAGAGAAGAGGCCCCACGGTCGCTCACTTCGTGTAGCTCGCGAGGCCTTGCACGCCGTGGCTCGCGGGACTGGCTAGTCTGACTCCTTCCCCCGCTGGGGGAAGGTGGGGATGGGGGCCAGCGGCGTGCGGCTCATCACCGCATGCGCCATATCAACGAGGCCCCCATCCCAGCCTTCCCCCAGCGGGGGAAGGAGCAAGAGGCTTTAGCTCCCCGCCCGTCCCAGAGGGGGACGGGGGTGTTTGTCATATGGTTGGCTAAACTACGCGACAAACCATCGGCGCCTGTACAACAGCTGCCCTATCCGAGGAGGATCTCCATGGCCCTGCGTTTTGCCGTCACCGCCAGCGTGACTTTTCTTGCCTGGGCCTTCGCGGCCGTGCTGTCCCAAAGCATGGGCGACGCGATGACGCTGAGTGCATCGGTCTGGCTGGCCACGGGGGTCACCTTCGGCGCGTTGCTGGCCGTCAAACCGCCCAAGCGCCCGGCGGTGCTGACAGGCGCGGCGCTGGCAACCATCGCGCTGGCCCTGCTGGACGGCCTGGCGCTGGTGCCGGCCCTCGCGTTTGGCCTGAACGAAGCCCTTTGCGCCAGCCTTGGCGCCTGGGTGGCGCGCCTGCTGCGCAGCACCGGGCCTGAGGGCCGTATGGAGCCGGGCAAGGCCTACGCCGGCGTGCTGCTGGGCGCCCTACTGACCTCCGCGCTGAGCGCCAGCATCGGGGTGACACTCTGGACCTGGGCGCTGCCCGAGCCCATCGTGGTGCTGGCCGAATGGCGCGTCTGGACCTGCACGACCTTTGTCGGCATCCTCTTGATCGCACCGCTGGTCACATCGTTCGCGGGCTTCAAGGTCAAGCGCTCGGGCGGCATGGCCAGCAGCCAGTTCCTGGCAGGGGCCGGCACCTTTTTGCTGTTCTTTGCGGTGGCGGGGTTGATCTTCTCGGCCGATGTGTCTGACCGCTTCAGTGCGTCGCTGGGCCCCACCCTCACCTATTTGCCGCTGCCCTTTATCGTGGTGACGGCCATCCTCTGGAAGGAACGCGGCGCCGCGGTGGCCACGCTCATCGGCGCGCTGGCGCTGATCGCCTGGACCAACGCCGGCGGCGGCCCGTTTTCAGAGATAGAAGGTTTCCCGGGCGAGGCCGTGATCGAGGTCCAGGGGTATGTCGCCGTGATGGCGCTGCTGGTAGGCGTGGTCAATGCGCTGGGCGCCACCGCCGCGCAGGCCCTGGCGCAGGCGCAGGACTGGCGCACCCGCTACCGCCAGGTGCTGGACTCCACCCGCACCGTGGTCGCCAACTTCGACGCGCAGACCGGCGCCGCAGCATGGGGCGAAGGCGCGAGTGAGCTGCTGCGCACCAATGCCAAGGTGCTGCTGACAGTGCAGGACTTCATCGCCCACGCCGACCCGCAAGAGCAGCCCGCGCTGCAAGCCGACTGGCGCGACCTGACCCAGGGCCAGCGCGACCACATCTTGTGGAAGAACACCTTGCGCTGGAGCGACGGGCGCGTGGCCAGCGTGAACGCGCGGCTTTCCAGCGTGCGCGGCGCCGACGGCCAGGTGGAGCAAATTGCCGCATTGCTGGAAGTCGAGGCCTGACGTGGCAGTGGACAGCTCCAGCACTCCCGGCCCCGCAGTATCTGCGGTGCAAACAGCGCAAACGGCGCATGCGGCGGGCCCTGTCCCGGCAGCCGACAAAAGCACACCGGCCGTCTTTCTGATCCACGGCCTGGGCGGCACGCAGTACGACCTGGGCTCCATGCACAAGCGGCTCAAAAACGCGGGCTTCGTCACGCACTCACTCACCCTGCCCGGCCATGGCACCACGCCGGAAGATCTGGTCAATGTCACCGCCGAGCACTGGATGGAGGCGGTGACCGCCAAGTACCACGAGGTCGCCGCGCTGCACGACAACTTCCACATCATGGGCATGTGCATGGGTGCGCTGCTGGCCACCGAACTGGCCAAGCGGCAAAAGCACACGCGCGGCAAGCTGATCGCGCTGGCGCCGCCCATCTACATCGACGGCTGGGCCACCGCCTGGTACACGCCGCTGCGCCATCTGATGTATTACGTGCCGGGTGTGCAGGCGCGCATGAAGGTCGAAGAAGAAGACCCCTTCGGCATCAAGAACGAGCAGCTGCGCGCCATCGTCAAAGCCAAGTTCGCGCGCGGTGAAAACTTTCACTACCGCTGGGTGCCGCTGGCCTGCGTGCGCCAGGTCGACCGCCTGCGCGGCTGGGTCATGACGGGCCTCAAAGACATGGCGAGCGAGACGCTCGTGATCCATGCGCGTGAAGACGAACTGACGAGCCTGAACTCGGCCAACTACCTGGTCGAGCAGATCGGCGGCGCCAAGGCGCGCATGGTGGTGCTTGAAAACAGCTATCACATGATCTGCGTGGACAACGACCGCGAACAGGTCGCGCGCAACGTGCTTGAATTTTTCGGCGCCAGCAGCGCGGCGTCTTTGGGCATGGCGGTCGACGACCCGAAGATGAGCCCCGACGCGCTTGCCGCATTTGCGCAGGGGCTGCGCACCTCGCTCGAAGCCGGCGACTTCACCGGCATCTTTGCCAGGGGCTCGTCCGACATGGCGTGGTTCCAGCCCGGCGCCAACCGCGCCAGCGGCATCTACCGCGGCAACAAGGGCTTGCAGGCGATGCTGCCCTGGGCCGGTGCGGTGCGCTTCACCGCCTTCGGGCAGCCGGTGTTCAATGCCGGTGTGGCCGTGCTGCCCGCCACGCTGACGGCCGGCGGGTTGATGTCGCAAGGCGTGCTGGCTTTTGCGGTGCGCTCAGGCCGCTTGCTGGACGCGCGCTGGTTCCCGGACGACGTGGCGCTGGAAGATGCGCACTTTGGCGAGCCGGCAACCCCTGCCGGACCCAGCGACGCCGAGCGCGCCTTTGAGGCCGCAGGCATCGCAGTGAAAACGCTGGCCAGGCCGCCGGGCAACGATGAGTTGCTGGCGCTGTACGCCTTCTACAAGCAGGCCACAGTAGGCGATGCGACGGGCGAGCGCCCCGGCATGATGGACGTAGCAGGCCGCGCCAAGTACGACGCCTGGGCCGGGCGCAAAGGCCTGGCGCGCGAGGCGGCCATGGCGGGCTACGCCGAGCTGGTTGAAAAGCTCAAGGCGGGCGGATAAAAGTCCTTGCCTGGCAGCCGCAGCTAAGGCCTCTTGCTCCTTCCCCCGCTGGGGGAAGGCGGGGATGGGGGCCAGCGGCATACGAACCCTCAAGCTGTTTGCCATATCGACGAGGCCCCCATCCCAAGCTTCCCCCAGCGGGGGAAGGAGTCAAACTAAAACCCGTTTGACTTGCCGGCCACTCGCTGCAGGCTTGCGGCGCCGGCGCGCGCTGCCACATCCGCCTGCCACACCACCTGGTCATCCACGGCATAGAGCCAGCATTTCGATTTCGCCTTCGCGCACAACTCGAAGGTCGTGGCCATCGCTTCGGGCTCGCCGGCCTTGAAGTACCAGCCGCCTTTTTCGGTCACGGCAAAAGCCTTGGGTGATGGCAGCGTGCGAAAGTGCGCGTAGCGCGCCTTGCCAGCGTCGCTGAGCGGCACCGCCGCCGTGTCGTCAGCCGCCGCAAAGCCAGAGGCCGGCGGCGCTACATAGTGATGGCCTTTAAAGCGCTGGGCGTGTGAGAGCAGCAAAGGCTGGCCCAGTTGCGCCGACAGGAACTCAAACATACGGACATGCGACGCCTCCCGCGCAGCGGGGTTGCCGCCCACGGTGGCCTTGCCGCTTTTGGTGTTGCCCAGGTTTTCCATCTGGGTGACCGGGCCGGTGCCGTCAAACCCGTGGTAGCTGCCGGGATAGACCACCAGGTCCACAGCCGCGTTGGTTTTATTCTTTTGCAGGCGCTCGTGCAGCGTGACGCACTCGCGCGCCAAGGTCCAGTCATCGAGTTCACCGATCATGATCAACAGCGGCACGTGGACTTCATAGTTCCACATCTTGTTGTTCACCAGGCAGCCGGGGTAAAAAGCGACGGCGGCGCGCGGCTGCACCTTTTGCGCCTGCACGTATTTGTCGCTGGCGTCTATCGTGCTGAGCACCGTCTGCGCGCCGTGCGACCAGCCCATGACCACGATGCGCGAGGCATCCACCGACGGCTGCTTCACCAGCCAGTCGATGGCGGCGAACACGTCCTCGCGGCGATCAGCCTCATGGATGGTGCGAAGCTTGTTCGGGGTTTCGCAAATCGACTTCTGGCCGCGCGGGGTGAAGCTGTCCAGCGGCAGGAAATGGATGCGCTCGGCGTTGAAATAACCCGCGTAGCGAAAAAAGCGCTCGGCGAAATTGCCCTTGCTGTCCAGCCCGCCACCGCAACCGTGCAGCCCGATGATGACGGGCCGCGGCTCGCTGCCGCCGGCATCAAACCAATAGGCGGGAATCTGCAGTTTTCCGTCCCGCGACGGAATGCTCACAGGGCCGGCCGCGTGCGACAGCGGGCCCATCAGCAGGCCCAGGAGAAGCGCCCAAAACCGGTTGGCCCAGCCCATGTGCGCGACCCGCCTTATTCTGCCCAGACCACCAACCCGCTCCACGCCGTGGCCAGCACCACGATGCCAAAGGCGATGCGATACCAGGCAAAGGGCACAAAGCTATTGGTCGAGATATAGCGCAGCAGCCAGCGCACGCACAGCCAGGCGCTGAGGAAGGAGAACACCAGCCCAACAGCGAACATGGGCACGTCCGCCATCGACAACAGCGCGCGTTCTTTGTAGAGGCTGTAGACGCCCGCGCCTATCAGCGTGGGCATGGCCAGGAAGAAAGAGAAATCCGTCGCGGCTTTGCGCGACAGGCCCAGCAGCATGCCGCCGATGATGGTGGCGCCGCTGCGGCTGGTGCCGGGGATCATCGCAAGGCACTGCACCAGCCCGACCTTGAGCGCATCCATCACGCTCATGTCGTCGACCTCCTGGATGCGCGCAACGGCCGGGTTGTTTTGCTGGCGCTTTTCAGCCCACAGGATGATGAAGCCGCCGATGATGAAGGTGCTGGCCACCACCACGGGGGTGAAGAGGTGGGCCTTGATGGCCTTGCCGAACAGCAGGCCCAGCACGACCGCCGGCACAAAAGCGACGAGCACATTGAGCACAAACTGTTGCGCCTGTTTCTCGGTCGGCAGGGCCACGGCGGTGGCGCGGATCTTTTGCCAATACACCAGGATGACCGCAAAGATGGCCCCGGTCTGGATCGCGATGTCAAAGACCTTGGCCTTTTCATCGTCAAAACCGAGCAGCGCGCCGGCCAAAATGAGGTGCCCCGTCGAGGAGATGGGAAGAAATTCGGTCAGGCCTTCAACGATGCCCATGACGGCGGCTTTGATCAACAGTGCAATGTCCACGCTGGCTCCAGAAAAGTAGTTGTGGATTATCGCCGCCGTGGAATGTGGCCCCCACGCTCCCCCACTTCGTGTGGGTCGCTGCCCCCCGAGGGGGCCGCCCGCCTGCGGTCTGGCAAAGCCAGTCCCGCGGCTCATGCTGGGTTGAAGATTCAGAGCGTAAGCGGAGGGGGTTTTTGCCAGGGGGGCCGAGGGTCCGGCTTTGCCGGCCCCAGGCGCCGTCCCCTGCAAGGGGAAAAGGGCTACACGCAGTGAGCCCGATAGGGGTGAGCCAAATGCTCCATCCTGAACAGAAACGATCCGTTTCGGTGCATTTTCAGAGGGAAACGAACCAAAACGAACCATTAGTAAAACTTATCTACTCGCACATTCATTCAAAAGTAGGTCAAACCCACTACCGCTTAACGACGGCGAAATATACATTCAGTTACACCCCTCAACCCTCTCGTCAACCTAGGTTCTCACCATGATCCAGACCCCCTCCCGCCGCCTTACCCTGGCCGCCATGACAGTCGCTGTTGTTGCAGGCGCCGGCCTGCTGTCCGGCTGCGACAACCCGCCTGACACCATCAAGATCGGTGTCGCCCAGCCGCTGTCGGGCAACCTCGCCGCGCTGGGCCAGGATTTGCACAATGGCGTGAAGATGGCCGTGGACGAGCTCAACAAGGAAGGCTTCCAGATCAAGGGCAAGACGGTCAAGATTGAAATCGTGGCCATGGACGACCGGTCTGATCCGAAAGCCGGTGTGGATGTCGCCAACCAGCTGGTCGATGCCGGCGTGGTTGCAGTCATCGGCAATCTCAATTCGGGCGTGAGCATCCCGGCCGCACCGGTCTATGCCGCCAAGAACATTCCCCAGCTGGCCATTTCGACCAACCCCAAATTCACCGAACTGGGCCTGGCCACCACCTTCCGCCTGGTGGCCAACGACAACCTTCAGGCCCGCGCGATCGGATCGTTTGCCGCCAACCAGCTCAACGCCAACAAATTCGCCGTGGTCGATGACGGCACCACCTACGGCAAGGGCCTGGCTACCGGCGCAGTCGCTGAACTCAAAAAAGCCAACAAGCAAGTGGTGGTGACGTATTCGTCCGACGACAAGACCACCAAGTTTGACGAACTGGCCGGCAAGATCAAGGACGGCGGCGTCGAGGTGGTCGTCTCCACGCAAGGCGACTTCCAGATCCTCGCGTTGATCGAAGCGCTCAAAAAGATCGACTACAACCAGCAGATCAGCATCCTGGGCGGCGACACCATCAAGACGACCGACATGCTCAAGGGCAGCGACACCGTCAAGGGCATCTATGCCACCTCGCCCATCCTGGATGCCAAAGAGTTCGTCAACGGCAAGGCCTTCCTGGCCAAGTACCAGGAAACCTTCAAAAGGGAGCCGGCCTACGGCGGCCACTACACCTACGACGCGATGTACATCCTGGCCGGTGCGATGAAACGCGCCAATTCGGTCAAGCCTGAAAAAATCACCGAAACCCTGCGCACCTTTGACGGCTACGCGCCCATCACCGGCTCCATGAAGTGGGATGCGGTGGGCGAGCAGCGCTACGGCGTGGTGGGCGTTTACTCGATTCGCAAGGGTGTTTGGGACCTGCAGCTGCGCTCCGACCGTTGGTAAGCTAAGCTCCCGGTCGTCATGACCGAGCCCACACCTTCCCCCCACGCATCCCCTTCCGGCCACCACGCCACGCCCGCTGAAGTCCTGGACTTCTGGCTGGGCGACGGTGTGAGCAAAGACTGGCCGACACAAGACCTCAACAAGCGCTGGTTTGGCGGCGGCGCCGAACTCGACGCCGAGATCAGCGAGCGCTTTGGCAACAACGTCAAGGCAGCCGTTCACGGCGGCCTGCAAGACTGGGAGCAGCCGCCGCTCAATCGCCTGGCGCTGGTCATCCTGCTCGACCAGTTCACCCGCAACGTTTTTCGCGGCAAGGGCCAGGCTTTTGCCGGCGATGCGCGGGCCCAGCAACTGGTGCTGGAAGTGCTGGCCGCCGGAGACGACCTGCAGCTGCCGTGGGCCGGGCGCGTGTTCATGTACATGCCGCTGATGCATGCCGAGAGCCTGGCGCTGCAGGACGAATGCGTGGCGCGCTTTACCCGGCTGCGGGCGGACGCGCCCGACTCGCTCAAGCAACGCTTTCAAGGCAACATCGACTTCGCCCGCGAGCACCGGGACATCATTGCGCGGTTTGGGCGCTTTCCGTATCGCAATGCGGCGTTGGGGCGGATCGATACGCCTGAAGAAGCGGACTTCCTGCTCAAGGGCCCACGCTTCGGGCAGTAGACACGCCCCCCCCTGTCCATGCTCAAGCCTCTTGCTCCTTACCCCGCTGGGGGAAGCTGGGATGGGGGCCTCGTTGATATAGCGCATGCGGTGATGAACCGCACGCCGCTGGCCCCCATCCCCACCTTCCCCCAGCGGGGGAAGGAGTCAGATTAGCCAGTCTCGCGGTCCCCACTGGTGGGAATACACGCCTACCGTCCCGGCTCACTGCGTAGCCTGTTCCCCCTCAGGGACGGGAAGCGAACCAAAGCCTCTTGCTCCTTCCCCCGCTGGGGGAAGGCTGGGATGGGGGCCTCGTTGGTATAGCGCATGCGGTGATGAACCGCGCGCCGCTGGCCCCCATCCCCACCTTTCCCCAGCGGGGGAAGGTCAGATCAGCCAGTCTCGCGGCCCCGCTGGTGAATACCCTGTGGAACCAGCCCTCCGGAAGTTATGCATCAAATCGGCCTCTAGCCCAGGCGGCGCGTGCACAAGCAGCTACCAATTTGATAGCGCGCAACGGTAGGCCTCATCTTTCCGGCTTTTGAATCCATTGCGTCGGCCACGCCGTACTAGCAACAGGACTGCCCGCGCCACATCGCCAACAACAACGGGCGGACGTCTTGCCAACGCCGGCCAGCCCTGGCCGGTTCAAAAAAACCAGGAGTTAAAAAATGACGCTACGTACCGCTACCGCCTCTGCTTCAGTTCTGTTCGTGTCCTTGCTCGCCGCCTGCGGCAGCATGTCGCCCATGCAGCCGATGTATTCGCAGGCCAGCCTGCCGGCCACTGTGCAGGTGCCCGCCGGCAACAAGGTCGCGATGGAAACCGTCGGCGTGGGTGAGATCACCTACCAGTGCAGCCCGAAGAAAGACATGGCCGGCCAGTTTGAGTGGGTGTTTGTCGGCCCCGACGCCAAACTCAATGACCGCAGCGGCAAGCAGGTCGGCAAGTATTACGGCCCACCGGCCACCTGGGAAAGCATGGACGGCTCCCGGCTGACGGCCACGCAAGTCGCCGTGGCGCCCAACGGCATGGGCAACATCCCGTCGCAGCTCGTCAAGGGCAACCCGGCCATGGGCAGCGGCGCCATGAGCGGCGTGACCTACATCCAGCGCGTGGACACCAAAGGCGGCGTCGCACCCGCCATGGCCTGTGCCGCCGGCAATGTGGGCGCCAAAGAGACCGTGAAATACCAGGCCGACTACATCTTCTACAAGGCGATGTAATCCGCGCCACCCGTTCCCTGGCGTGAGCCGCCAGCGCTGAAGTCGGGCGGGGCTGGCTTGCAGGCCCACAGGCTTGCCGCAAGGCGGGCTCTGTGGGCTTTTTGCGTGGTTTTTGAGTGTCCCTCGGGCAACCACCCGGCCAGCCCGTTTGCCCGCACGCAGTCCGGCTGGGCGCTGGCAATGGGCCTGCGTGGCGTCCTACAGATGGTTACCGTCAGGCAGGATTTACTGCACAGGAGGCTGAAAACAGTCCGGATCAGCGAAGCCAGGAAGAAACGCTTCGCAGGCAGGAAAAGCTCACAACAGAAAACAACAGAAATCGAGGACCCCATGAAAAGCACCCACAACACCCTTTGGGCCTTTACCAAAAGCGCAGGCGTTACGCTGGCCATGGTCACCGGCACCGCCGCGGTGATCACTGCCTGTTCGGGCGTGGCGCCGCTGCCCAAGGAGTACACGCAGGACCAGCTCGACGCCGCAATCGTTGTGCCGCCTGGCCATGTTGTGGCGCTGGAGACCACGGCCAGCGGCCTGCTGCACTACGAGTGCCAGGCCAACGCCACCACCGCCGGCACGATTGGCTGGGTGCTGGTGCGCCCCGAGGCCGAACTGCTGGACCGCACCGGCAAAACCGTTGTGAAATATTCGGGCCCGCCCGCCACCTGGACGCACCTGGACGGCTCCAGCGTTGTCGGCACCCAGGTTGCGCTGGCCCCCCGCGTGGGCGCCACCAACCTGCCGCAGCAGCTGTCTACCGGCACACCGGGCGCCGCGCCCGGCGTGCTGCAAAACGTCACCTACATCCAGCGCGTCAAGACCAAGGGCGGGCAAGACCTGAGCAAGGCCTGCACCCAAGCCGACATCGGCGACAAGCTGACCACGTCTTACCAAGCCGACTATATTTTCTGGAAGGCGGCTTAAGGCTGCTGTTCTACGCGCGCCCTCAAAAGCGCGCCTGTCCATTGCCGCCAAGTGGCAATGGAACCCAAGCCCGCAGGCCCAGGCCTGCGGGCTTTTCTGTTTTCAGCGCCGCCTCGCAGCCAAGCCAAAAATGCCGGTGTTTCCCCGCACGGTATTCCTGCCGCCGCCTACAGACGGTAAAGACCGGCGCTGTTGTACTGGGGGCTGACATCATCGTCTGCCGCCTCGAGGAAACCGCCGTGAACATCAAAGCCCTCCGTTTTTCTCTCGGCCTCTTTGGCCCGGTTCGAAGCGCGTTGCTGGTCGCCGGCGCTGTGGGCGCGCTCAGCGCCTGTGGCTTGCGCCAGCCCAATGTTTACCTGGCCCAGCAGGCGCTGCCCGAAGCCATACGCGTGCCGGCGGGCCACACCGCCGTGCTGGAGGCGCAAGGCCGCGGCGACCTGCTGTATGAATGCCAGGCCGTCAAACGCGCCCCCTATGAATACGCCTGGCTGCTGCAGACACCCGGCCTGAAATTACAGGACAGCAACGGCAACACCGTCATGTACTACCCCGGCGTGCGCTCGCGCTGGGAGCACAGCGACGGCTCCAAAGTCACCGCGCAAGAGCTGGTCGAGATCCCTGGCGACCGGCAAAACCTGCCCCTGCAGCGGGCCATGGTCAAGCCTTCAGACACCTCCGGCGCGCTGGGCAACATCAGCTACATCCAGAGCCGCCGCACCGTAGGCGGGGTGGTCGCTGCCCCGGCCTGCACTGCCGCCAGCCTGGGGATGCGCAAGTGGGTGCCTTATGAGGCGGACTATGTGTTCTGGCGGCCAGTCGCCTGACAGGCCCCGCGCCATGAAAAAAGCCCGCATGAAGCGGGCTTTTTGATGAGGGCCGGTTAACCGGCCGGACGCCCCTCAGAGCACCTTAACGATAGCCATGCCCATGGCCGTGGCCACGGTGCCAGCCGGGCTGCTGGTAATACACGGGGCGCGGGCCGTAGTAACGAGGGGGGCCGTAATACACAGGCGCAGGCTGGTAATACACGGGTGCCGGCCTCACGTACACAGGGCGGGGGTAATACACCGGCGCCGGCTGGTAATACACAGGTGCGGGTTGCACATAAACCGGCTGCTGGTACACCGGGTAGCCGTTGGTCACACCCACCGCTATACCGGGGGCGGCGACGCCCACAGAAAACGTCACGTTGTCGCGGGCCTGGGCGGCACCGGCAAAGCCGAAGGCGGCCAGGGCCACTGCTGCTGCAGCGCCAAACACGGCGAGGGAGCGGTTTGCCTTGATTGCTGTCTTCATCATGATTCTCCTTAGGAAAGGTAGCAAGGGCAGGAAATGCCCATGTGCTTATTAAACGCAGCACTCAGGTAACCGCATACCGGATGCACGGTGAAGACCGTATGGAAACGTAACTCCAAGAGCCTGTTCACGGCCTGCAGGGGGCCGCGTTGGGACGCAATCGGGATGAGTGGGTCGGCCGGGACCGCTGCATGGGCTAATGCCCATGCAAGGGCTCGGGCGGCTCAATCGCCCGATTTCGTCCCAACCCGCAGGGCAAGTGGATTTTCGGGCGGTCTGCTGCGTTGCGACATCAGCCAAGGCTCAAGCCTTGGCTTGGATGCCGCGCCTTGCATTCCATCCCGAAAATCAGCTTGCGCGGCCCCCTGCAGACCGTGAACAGGCTCTCACCCCTAAAATGGTTCGATGACCTCCCCCGCCCCCTCCAAAGCAGCCCCCGCCGACAAAGAAACCCACAAACCCAGCAACTTCCTGCGCCAGATCATTGAAAAAGACCTGGCAGAGGGTACTTATGCCAGCCGCCGCTGGGGCGGCAGCCCCGGGGACGCCGCCCACCACGCAGCCGGCCAGCCCGACCCCGCCAAGGTGCGCCTGCGCTTTCCGCCCGAGCCCAACGGTTACTTACATGTGGGCCACGCCAAGAGCATTTGCCTGAACTTCGGCCTGGCGCGTGATTACGAAGGCGTGTGCCACCTGCGCTTTGACGACACCAACCCTGAAAAAGAAGACACCGAATACGTCGACTCCATCAAAGACGCTGTGCAGTGGCTGGGCTTTGACTGGCACAACAAAGGCGCCAGCGGCGAAGAAAACAACCTCTACCAGGCCAGCGACTACTTCGACTTCATGTACCGCGCGGCGGAATACCTGATCGAAAGCGGCAACGCCTACGTCGACGAGCAAAGCGCCGAAGAGATGCGCCACAACCGCGGCGACTTCGGCCACCCCGGCACCAACAGCCCCTTCCGCGGCCGCACACCGGCTGAGAACCTGGCGCGCTTTCGCGAGATGCGCGACGGCAAACTCGCCGACGGCGCCGCCGTGCTGCGCGCCAAAATCGACATGGCCTCGCCCAATATCAACATGCGCGACCCGGCCATCTACCGCATACGCCGCGCCCACCACCACAACACCGGCGACAAATGGTGCATCTACCCGATGTACACCTTTGCCCACCCGGTCGAAGACGCGCTGGAGCAAATCACCCACAGCATCTGCACGCTGGAGTTTGAAGACCAGCGCCCCTTTTACGACTGGCTGCTAGACCGCCTGGCCGAAGGCAAGCTCATTGCCACGCCACACCCGCGCCAATACGAATTTGCACGCCTGAACCTCACCTACGTGCTCACCAGCAAACGCAAGCTGGCGCAGCTGGTCAACGAAAAGCGCGTGAGCGGTTGGGACGACCCCCGCATGCCAACCATCGTCGGCCTGCGCCGCCGCGGCTACACACCCGAAGCCATTCAACTCTTTGCCGAACGCATCGGCGTCACCAAAAGCGACAGCTGGATCGACTACAGCACGCTAGAAGGCTCGCTGCGCGACACGCTGGACCCCATCGCCCCACGCGCCATGGCCGTGCTCGACCCCGTCAAGCTGGTGCTTACGAATTGGGACGAAGTCATGGGCGCAGGCAAGCTCGACGATTGCAGCGCACCCGTGCACCCACACCACGAAGACATGAGCAAACGCCAGTTCAAGATCGGCAAAGAAGTCTGGATTGAACGCACCGACTACGAACAGACGCCACCCAAAGGCTTCTTCCGCCTCTTCCCGCCCCACATCAACGCCAGCAAGCAAGCCATCGCCGGCAGCAAGGTGCGCCTGAAATACGGCCACGTCATCGAATGCACAGGCGCCGTCAAAGACGCCAACGGCAAAGTCACAGAAGTGCACGCCACCCTGATCCCCGACACCAAGAGCGGCACACCCGGTTCCGACGCCATCAAGGTCAAAGGCGTGATCACCTGGGTGGGCGTGAATGATGCGGTCGAGGTCGAAGTGCGCCTCTATGACCGCCTGTTCAGTGTCGAACACCCTGGTACCGGCGACAAAGACTTCCTGGATGAACTGAACGCGGACAGCCTGAAGACCGTGACCGCTTACGTCGAGCCATCACTGACGAATGTGCCCGCTGGGACGCGCTTTCAGTTTGAGCGGCATGGGTACTTTGTGACGGATCTGGTGGATCATCAGATTGGAGGAGAGGGTAAGCCCGTCTTTAATCGGGTCACGGGTATGAAAGACTCGTTCAGTAAATAACGACACAGCCCACACATGCACCAGTTCTTTTACCTCAAGGGTTTCAACAAAGTTCTGGTGATGTGGGGATTGACGAGTACCCTGCTCGCACCGGCCGCCAGCCACGCACAATTCGGCCGTGCCGAATTCAGCGACGCCGGCGACTTTTCAGAATCGGCCATCTTGCATGGCGTCAAGGCCACACAGGCGCAATGCGCGGCCGCCGCCAACACCGCCTGGGCCGCCACGGCCAGCTCGGGCGCCGAATGCATCAAATACTGGAAGGCCGGCTTTGGCGACCAGCCTGTCAAACGCGCCATCGTGTTCTTTCATGGCGATGTTTTTGTAGGCGTAGGCGAGACCAGCCAGACCTACCTGGACCTGAGCAATGCCCGGCTGCAAAAGAATGCCGACGACTGGGCCAAAAAGCTGGGCATGCCCTACATCTTCATGGGCCGCCCCGGCACCCACGGCTCATCAGGCGACCACATGCAGCGCAGGCGCATCGATGAGTCCGTCATCATCTCGGCAGCGCTCGACGAAATCAAAAAACGCCACGGCATTGAAGAATGGGTCATCGCCGGCCAAAGCGGCGGCGGCCACGTCACCTCGTCACTCATCACCGAACGCGCAGACATCATCTGTGCCATCCCCACCTCAGCCCCCTCCTCACCCCGCATCCGCTGGGAAATGATGGGCCGCACCAAAGACACCACCAACTACGCCGACTCCTACGAGCCGTGGAAGTTTGTCGCCAAGGAGAAGGTCAACCCCAAGTTGCGCGTGTTTGTGTTGGGCAACCCGAACGACAAAAACGTCTTCTGGGCCTCTCAAACCGTGATGGCCGACGCGCTGCAGAAAGCGCAGATTCCGGTTCAGTTGCTGCAAGGTGAAGGCACCGGTGCGGATGCGCATGGTCTGTCTAACTCGTCGCGGATTGTGGCGGGGTGGTGTGCGAAGGATGTGGGGACTGAGGAGATGGTGGTGCGGGCGGGTAAGGGGCTTAAGGGGTAACGATAGGTTAAACCGTCAATAGAGGGGCTAGGCTAGTGGTCGGAATCAGTATGCGACAAACTCAGACAAGATTTCTTCCACGAGAAACAGATGCATGTGCTAACCGGTGGGCACTTTCAGCTCCACAAGATTGGTACTTTGTCACAGACATTTGATGCCGACGCGGACGGCAAAGTGGTGTTCAATCGGTACCGGGGGAATGAAGGATTCATTTGTGAACAAACGACATCCTCGAATTAAGAAGAAAGTAGGAAAATTGTGGAGCCAATTGGAATTAAACATCTGACCGTTGAGGGTCTGCACGAGCAATTTGATTTGCACATAGATTTCAAACCAGGCCTCAATATTATTTATGGAAAAAATGGCAGGGGAAAGACAACAGCTCTTCATATTCTCGCCAATGCGCTAGAGCTGGATTTCAAGCGTTTCAACTACCTGAATTTTCGGAAGATCAACATTTCGACGTTCAGCGGAAACGTACTGGAAATCACCAAAATCCTTCCCGAAGACAAGTGCTTAGTTTCCCTCAATGGGGAGCACGCATCATTTCTAGGCGAATCACTTTCTTTAACGGAATTAGAAGCCAGTTCGATCCGCTCTGCACTTGGAAATCGGCCCACATATCTACCCGCTTTTCGCTCTGTACTTGAGCGAGTTCGCGGCGAATATGGGCCCAGTCATCGGGAATCTGTTCGAGAAGAAGAACTAGAAGAGGTGGAATCAAAGGAGTTCGCAGCTCTTCGAGAGACTCTAATTTCTTCCACTACAAGAATACCGAGAGAAGCGGCAGAACTTCGCGCATTGAGAGAGGAAGCATCCATAACTTCTAGAAAAACACTCCAATGCAGGCAATGGTTTGGCGCGTTTGTTCCAACAATCCGATATCCATCGATTTTAGAAGTCGACGATGGCCTTTCTTCAGAGTGGCGCGTCGCACAACTCGAAACGGCACAGCGTGAACAGAATATGTTTGCCGACGTATTCGTCAAAGTATTTCGCACAATTGTGGGAATGGACAAACCTGAGAATCCAGTAGAAACGGATACGCTGTTAGCTTCAATTGCAGACTCACTTAACAGTACCGACTACCAGTTGGGCAACCGCGAATCTTTTGGTATATATCAAAAGCTAAGCGAAGCAACTGACTATCTGAAGCGCACCAGCGGTAGAGATGCCAAAGGTATAGAAAATGCCGTGCTTCACCTATACCTTGATACCCTAGTAGCACGAAAGGAAGAGCGCAAACAGGCATTTCAAAAAAGCCGGGACTTTGAGAGTTCGATCAATAAATTCCTTGACAAGAAGACTCTCAGGGTCGGCACTGTTGATGCAAAAGTCCGTTCACGCTCCGCGGTGAGAGTTGGCACCGAAGGTGGTCGAGCTTATGGACTTTCCTCACTATCCTCAGGAGAAAAGCAAATTCTCACCATGCTTTATTCGGCGAGTCGCTCTAGGTTTAAAAGTGGAATCTTTCTAATTGATGAGCCTGAGCTCTCACTGCATATCGACTGGCAACGCCAAATTCTTCGCGAATTAATGCGCCAAGCACCGGACCGACAGATCATTGCATGCACTCATTCGCCGGAGGTCGGTGGGGATCATATTGATGAGACTCAGGATTTCGAACCCACACTAACCAAAAACCTGCAAGACGGGTTATTTGGTGAAGACGAAGGTAGCGAATAACCATGCAAGGCTATTCTTTGGGGGGGTTCATAAATGCCGTTCTTCGTCGGACTGGGAGGACACTTCTAGTAGAAGGAGTTTTCGATCAGTCGTTGCTTAATCGCCTTAAACTCGAACTGGAGATACAAGTGGGTATTCCTGCGAAAGGGCAGATTGATTGCGTGCACATTCTCAATGATCAAGCCCTAGCCGGACTCGGTAATAAAGCAAAGATTGGTGCGATACGAGATCACATAAATCAGTTGTCGGCTAACACTTCCGAAACTGTTAGTCAAAAATTTGGCAGCTTGGTGGATCGTGAATGGGATGGGATCGATTTTGCAATTCCATTACAAAAACCTTGGGAACCTCCAACCCAACAGAGCGGCTCATTTATCACTTTAGGGCACTCAATTGAGAACTATTTTTTCCACGTTGCAGGTGTAGAAGCTTATTTGCGAATGTTTTTCGCAGACAAATTATCCGGAGCATTCTTTCAAGCGTTGGAACAACGTTTTCATCATTTCATAGCTCTGGCAATTTCTTATTCCTTCGAAATGCAAAGAATCGCAGCAATTACCAGATCGGATGGTGTGATAAACCATATGCATGTGGAATGGGCGAACGAGAAATACCATGTTCTCGAACCGTTAAAACACGACCTCCTCCAACGTGGAATTGCGGTGCCTCAAAGCTATTTAGACGACGTTAACGCCAATATTGATCTGTACCTTCAGAGCCATCATCAGGCCGAACCTGGAAGGTGGATTTGCCATGGCCATCTTGGCCAACAAGCGATATGGTCCTGCATCGCCAATCTTGTTCGAGAGCATGGTGTGGACCCGGCGACCGTAACGGCAATTGAAAGAGGAACTCATAACAACAAGTTCAAACATTCCGCAGATTGTTTATGTCGCGAGGCCATCGATACTCGAATTCCCCTTGATGAGGCGCTCACTTGGTTAAGTGCTTAGTGTCATCGTGACTCTCCTCAACTTCAGCCCTGCCGCAGACCGCAACAAGCAGCCCATCCTCGATGTCCTGCGCGAAGTCTTGCCTGAGCGCGGCAACGCACTGGAAATCGCCTCAGGCACAGGCCAGCACGTCGCCTGGTTCGCCGCAGCCCTTCCGCAATGGACATGGCAGCCCACGGATGCGATGTCTGCCGCCATGGAATCCATCTCTGCCTACATAGCCGAACAGGGCTTGGCAAATGTTCGCCCTCCCCTGGTGCTCGACGTGATGGCGCCCGAGTGGTTGCCGAACACCGAGCAGTTCGACCTGATCTACTGCGCCAACATGCTGCACATCTCGCCTTGGGCGACTTGCGCTGCGTTGATGCAGGGCGCTGCACGCCATCTGACGCCGGGCGGGGTGCTGGTGACTTATGGGCCTTATCTGGAAGACGATGTAGCCACATCCGAAGGCAACCTCTCTTTCGACCAGAGCCTGCGCACGCGCGATCCGGCCTGGGGCATCAGGCGCAGGGAAGATGTGGAGCTGGAAGCCGCACGCGCAGGCTTGCAGCTGCAAGCCCGGCACGCAATGCCGGCCAATAACCTGCTGCTGGTCTGGGGCAGGTCGCCGCAGAAGTGACGCCAGTAACTGCGTAGCTCGTGGGCAGTACCATCAGCCCATGCCTCTCGTCGATTCCCGCCCGCCCTCTACCGGCATGCCGCCGCGCCTGATCTGCTTTAACAAACCTTATGGTGTGCTGAGCCAGTTCACGCCTGAGGGCCGCTGGCGCGGGCTTAAGGACTTTATTGCCGTGCCGGATGTGTATGTAGCCGGCCGGCTGGACGCGGACAGCGAGGGTTTGCTGCTGCTGACGAGCGACGGGGCCCTGCAGGCGCGCATCAGTGACCCGCGTTTCAAGATGGAGAAGACCTACTGGGTGCAGGTGGAAGGTGTGCCGGATGAGGCCGCGCTGGCCGCGTTGCGGCAGGGCGTGCAGCTTAACGATGGCATGACGCGGCCGGCCAATGCGTGGTTGATCGATACGCCACCGGGCCTGTGGGATCGCGAGCCGCCGGTGCGGGTGCGCAAGGCGATTCCGACGGCGTGGCTGGAGTTGGGGATTCGCGAGGGGCGCAACCGGCAGGTGCGGCGCATGACGGCTGCGGTGGGGTTTCCTACGTTGCGGCTGGTGCGGGCGGCCATTGGACCGTATGCACTGGATGGGCTGGCGCCGGGGGAGTGGCGCGAGGGGCGCGAGGGGCGCGAGGATATGTAGCCGCCGATAGTGATTGGCGAAATTGCCTCTGGCGGAATTTTCTTAAGCGAAAAGTGCCTGCAGCCCATTAAGCGCCTGGGCTCGTAGCTATCAAAATAGTAGCAAGCCCAGCATACGTGTTGCTCAATGGATGGGCTACCGCAGAATTTTCTCCATCGCTTTTCCTTTCGCAAGCTCGTCAATCAGCTTGTCCAGCCAGCGGATTTTTTGCATCAGGGGGTCTTCGACTTCTTCTACGCGGACACCGCAGACCACGCCTTTGATGAGTGACGCATTCGGATGCATGGCCGGGGCTTGGGCGAAGAAGGTCTCGAAGTCGTTTTGCTGTTTGATTTGTTTGTCCAGCCCCTTTTGGTCGTAGCCTGTCAGCCAGCAAATGATCTGGTCGACTTCTTCTTTGCTGCGGCCTTTGCGTTCGGCTTTTTGAACCAGCAGCGGATAGACCTTGGCAAACGGCATCGTGACAATCTTGTGCTGGGGCATGGTCATTCCTTTTGCAAGGCGGCTAGGCCTCTGCCTCAAGCGCGGCTTTCAACCGGCCCAGGGCCTGGTCCCACTGTTGGGCGATCAAGTCCAGTGAGCGGCGGGCTTCGTCAAGCTGCTGTGGGTCAAACTGCCACAGGCGCTCTCGCCCCACTTTGACGTGATGCACCAGCCCGGCGTCGGCCAGCACATGCAGGTGCTTGGTCACGGCCTGGCGGGTGATGTCTGTGGTGGAGGTGAGCTGGGCGATGGACACGGCCCCGCCTACGCAGAGCACGGCCACCAGGCGCAGGCGGGTTTCGTCGCCCAGGGCGGCGAAGACACCTGCGGGGCCGGGCTGGGGCGACGGGGCTTCGGCGGACTTAGGCGTTTTTGTGCGTGGTGACATAGTTCTGGATATTGTCCATCTGGCCTTCCCAGCCGCCGGTGTTCATGCGGATGGCTTCTGCGCGGCGGGCGACGGGAATCTTGTCAAAACCCGATTCAACCACGCTGAGCAGCGTGCCCTTGTCTGTGGCTTTGAGGGTGAACTCGACCAGCGTGGTGGGCTCTTTCGAGTAGTCGACGGCCGGGTCTACGGCATAGGGGTGCCAGCGGTAAGAGAACAGCTTTTCGGGCTCTATGCGCTCGACCAGCGCCTCAAATACCACGTGCTCGTAGCCCGGGATGGTGATGTTGCCCTGCACCTGCTGGCCGGCGACAAAGTTTTTGCCTTTAAGTGCCACGCCAAACCAGCCGCCGAACTCTTCGGCGTTGGTCAGTGCGCGCCAGACGCGCGACACGGGCGCGTTGATCAAGGTGCTGCGTTCAATGCGGTCTGTGGATGAAGATGATGAAGTGGATGTCTTTGAGGAAGTCATATGCAATCTCCTTGTTGCATGAATTTTGCACAGGTTTATCTCATTACGCAACCATTTGATTGCATTAATTTGAAACCGGTTTTAATACCGCCCGGCGAATTGCAACCAGATGGCACACCCTCATTCACATGACGAAACTGCACGCCAGATGCCTCATCGGCATTTGCCTGCCTCCCCTTCAAAGTGGTTTTCGCCTACACGGTTTGGCCTGCGCCGCATGTCAAATAGGGCTAACGGGACTTACCGCCCTAATCCCTACTAATCCCACTGATCCACTTCGTCCAACCCAACAGGAGACAGCCATGCCCCAGTTCGCCAAGATTACCGGTGACGTGACTTACACACCGGGTGACGGTGCCCCGATTACGATCCCACGCGATGTGCGGGTGGAAGTTGCCCTGGAGCCGGACAGCGCCACGCTGAGCTGGGACGCCGGCGACAACGTGCGCGCCGTGACGGCCATTCCGCGCATCCAGTTTGACGACTATGTGGCCGAAGGGAAGATCACGCTGACGCAGCAATAATGGGTGTGATGCCTGCCCCCTATTTAACTTCTATCGCCCGGCCCGCCTCAAGCTCGCCTTTGCCTTTCACCCGCCGCGCCGCGTTGGCAGGCGGCTTGGGTTTGCTGGCCGCTTCCGCGCTGCCTGCCGCACACCCGGCCTCGGCCACCAGCGCCGCACCGCTGAATGTCTGGCCCAGGGCACTTCAGGTTCCCGGCGGTGTGGCCCGCTTGCCTTTGGGGCCGGCTGCCGAGCGGCCTGTGGCGTATTCAGGCGATGTACCCGTGCTGGTGCTGGGCGATGCGGCCGGGTGGATAGCCGTCGTCGGCATTCCTCTGGCCGCCGAGCCCGGCGAAGCCAGCATCGACGTCGAAGCGCCCGGCGGCCGGCGCACGGTGCCTTACACCATCGCAGCCAAACGCTACAGCGAGCAACGCCTGAAGGTAGAACCTCGCACCGTTGATTTGTCACCCGAAGACCAGGCGCGTTATGAGCGGGAACGCGCGCACCAGGCGCTGGTGATGGCCACCTTGAGCGCGCCGCCACACGTCGCCTCGTTGCGGATGCTTGCGCCGACGCCGGGGCGGCGCTCCAGCTCGTTCGGGTTGCGGCGCATCTTCAACGGCCAGCCGCGCAATCCGCACAGCGGCATGGACATCGCGGCGGCCACCGGCACCCCGGTGGTGTCGCCATTGCCGGCGCGGGTGATCGACACGGGCGACTATTTCTTCAACGGCAACACCGTATGGCTGGACCACGGCGGCGGGCTGCTGAGCCTGATGTGCCACCTGAGCGCGATTGGCGTGAAGCCCGGCGATATGCTCAAAACCGGCGAGCGCCTGGGCGCAGTGGGCGCCACGGGCCGCGTGACGGGGCCCCACCTGCACTGGGGCGTGATGCTGAACCGCACCATGGTGGACCCGGCGCTGTTTCTGGATGCGTGAGCGGCCGCGACCTCTTCCACTTTCTTTCCCTCTTTGCCCCTCTCCCCCTTTTTGCTCCCTCTTCCCTTCTTGCTCCCTCTGGGAGAGGGTTGGGGTGAGGGCTCGCGGCGGTGGAACATGCAGCGGCACATCAACCACCGCCGGCCCTCACCCCTGCCCTCTCCCCGAGGGAGAGGGAGTAGAGCCCTCTGGAATTTAAGCAAAAAGTGCCTGTAGCCCAATACCCATACTGGCTAATAGCTATCAAAACAATAGCAAATTCCCAGATAAGCCGCCACCACTGCCGCCACCAAAACCCGATTCTGGACACCCCTCTCTACTCCACTAGGTCGCACTCACTAGCCAAAACCGGGATGATGAACCATTGTTTAAACCAACATTGAAGGAATCACCATGAGCGCCAAGAACCTCTCCACCGTTGCCAGCGACCTGATCGAGTCTTATGGCAAGACTGCCAGGAATGTCATTGACGCCTACCGCGCCGGCGGCGAGCGCGTGGTCGGCCTGCTGGAGCAGCGCTGGAACCAGGCCCTGAAGCAGTCGCGCACCGAACTGACGGCCGAAACAGCCAAGAATGCCTCGGCAGCACAAGCCGCCTTCAGCGCCTACTACACCAAGGGCCTGATGCTCACGACCAATGGCGCACAACAAGTGGTGAGCCAGCTGGTCAAGGTCGCAGAAGCCGGCGTGGAACGCGCTGCCGCCAATGCCAGCCTGTTTGAAGAAAAAACCGGCGTGACCGCGCTAAACACCATTGCCCAGGCCACCGCGCCCGGCGCATTGGCCCTGAGCAAGCTGGCCGCGCAGATCGAGCAAAAGACGGCCGGCCTGGCCGGCAAGATCGCCGGTGACCACAAGCCGGCCGCCAAGCGCAGCACGGCCTTCAGCCAGCGCCGCAAGGCAGCCTGATCAATTCAATCAAGCCCTGCGCTAAAGACAAAAACCCCGGCCGGCGCCATGCGCTGACCGGGGTTTTTTCATGGGAACCTGGCAAGTCGACTTAGAGCCGCTCACAAAGCCCAGCGAAGCGGTCCTGGCTAGGCGCGTCGCCGCAGACAGTGCAATCAGCACGGCAAGGCGGCGCAACGACACCAGGAGGGCTTTTTGAGTGGCTCTTAACCGCGCGGGTTAATGAGGCGTTCTACCTCATCCCGCAGCGCAGTCAGCTCAGCGCGCAGCTGGCGGCGCTCCTGTTGCGTCACGATGCCGTCAGACCTGTACGCAGCCTCGCGGCGCTCAATGGCCTGCTCACGGGCCTGCAAGCGCCCGGCTTCCTGCAGGCTCAGGCGGTGGGTTCGCACGCCTTCGTCAATACGCTGGTTGATGGCGAACTCCTGGCTGTCAACTGCGCCCAGCCTGCCGCCGTGCTCCACCGCCACATTGCGGTTGTTGGCGATGGCGCGCTCCACCTCGGCGCTCAAATCCGCCACGTCGGCGCGCAGTTGCTGGCGCTCTTGCGGCGTAACGCGGCCGTCTGACTTGTAGGCGGCTTCGCGGTTCTGGATTTCGCGGTCGCGGCGGTACAGGGCGCGGGCTTCAGACGGCGTGATACGGCCGGACTGCAAACCCTGCTGAATGCGGTCGCTGACGGCCTGCTGGGCGTTGTCGATGCCGGGCGTTTGCACCTGGCGGTAGGCGCCTGGTGCATACACCGTGTAGGGGCCTGGCTGCGCCATCGCGGGTGCGGCGGCAAAACCGGCGGCCAGGGCGGCGGCGATCATCGATGCGGTCAGAAATTTCGTTTTCATGAGGGGCTCCTTTGCTCAATATGAGAACCTGCAACCCCGTCGGCAAAGGCCTTGGGACTGCTTTCCGAAACACCGGCCGGGATAGCCTGCGCTTCAGTGATTTCATCGTGAGCCCGCAACGTAAAGACCGCGTAATGAGCGCGTAATGGCGGTGCAATATCGGTGTAACGAAGACGCGGTTTTACGCCTTGTTTACCTCACAGTGCCCCGGCGTATCAGGATGTATTTTTGCCCCGCGCGCAAGCTTTCACACAGCTCATTTGGCGGCGGGCGGCAAGTCGTCCACGGTCGCCAGATAGCGGCTGACCAGGTCAAAAAAGCTGTCGTAAAAAGCGTCCGACGAGATCGTGACGCTGCCCACTTTCACCATGGATTCATTGCTGGAGGTGAAGGGCAAAGAGACTGAACCAATCGCGCCCACGCCCAGGCTGGCGGAGTTGTTGCTCTTTTTGAGCTGGTAGCTGTCTTGCAGCGCGGTGACAAAGCCCAGGCTGATTTTTCCATCGGCGCTTTCGGGTGCGCAGACCACCCTGATGACCATTTGCAGATGCGACTCGGCTTCGGGCTGAAAGCTTTTCTGGCCCTCGACCAGATCAGCCCTGGCGGTGTTGATGATGTAGCCCTGGCTCAGCAAGGCGCGGCGCGAGGCCTCGCAGGTTTGTTCGGCCGTGGCGTCAAAGAGGCGTGAATAGGTGGCTGTGGAGCCAAACTTTTCCTGCAGCGGAAATGTCTTGACGCCGCTGCCGCAGGCCGTGAGGAGGCCGGCCAGACCCAGGGCGGCCAACAGGGCCGCGCGGCGGGCGCTGCGAGCGGTCAGGCGGTGTGTCGGTGGCAACTTCAAAACGCGGTACTCCTTTGCATGTCTGGTACAGAGTCACAGAGTCGGGCTTGCCCCAATAGTTTCGGCCATACAGCGCAGCCATCGCCTCTTCGCCTTGTTGATCGCGTTTGATTTTGTAAGCGGGCGCTTGCCGCAATCCGTTTGCGCCACGAAAAAAGCCGCCCGGTCAGGCGGCTTTGCGGGCGGCAGAACCTGCGCCGCGTTTACTGGCCCAGGTTGATCTGGAGAATGATGCCGGTGTTGTTAGACGCCAGCACGTAATCGCCGCCGGTCTGCACCCAGTGGTAGCCGGCAGGCGGCGCGCTCAGGCGATGGCCGCGCCAGTCTTCAACCCAATAGCCCCGCTCGCGATACTGGGCAGGCAGCCGGCCGCCGCGATAGAAATTGTGGTCAGGCCCTGCGCCACGCCCACCGGCCTCCGCGTGAGGCGGCGGGCCGTTGCCGTGGTGTTTGGCCTTTTTATGTTTATGCCCATGTTTATTCCCATGGTCATCACCATGATCCTTGGCCATCGCAAGCCCGCCGAAGGCGAGAGACACCGCGGCCACAGCGGTCATCATCAGTGTTTTGGTTTTCATGGGGTCCTTCGTTGTCATTCGTTGTGGAGAGCCTTGATTGTTCTCCCACGGAAGGCTTCAGCACGTAGTCAAAGAGCCCGTTCTTCACGCTTTACCCCGGGTTACCCCGGGTTTGCAAGGGCTTTACCGCGGCGCTTGAAAACCCGCCTCCCGCCCTCAAAATACGTGCCTATGTCCGACCCTCTTCACATCGTCTGCCCCCACTGCCACACCACCAACCGCGTGCGCGCCGAGCAGCTCGGCAGCGACCCGGCTTGCGGTAGCTGCAAGAAGGCGCTCTTCATCGCCCATTCCACCGCACTGGACGAAGCCGCATTCGACAAACACATCACCCGCAACCAGATCCCGGTGCTGGTCGACTTCTGGGCGCCGTGGTGTGGCCCGTGCCGGCAGATGGCCCCGGCCTATGAGCAGGCGGCGGCCCAGCTCGAGCCGCAACTGCGCGTGGCCAAGGTAGACACGGAAGCCGTGCCCAACCTGGGCGCGCGCTTCAACATCCGCAGCATCCCCACGCTGGCTTTGTTCAAGAACGGCCGCGAGGTCGCGCGCCAGGCGGGTGCGATGGGCGCGGCGGATATCGTGCGGTGGGTGCAGGCGAACCTGCGTTGAGGGCGGGCCTTGTGGCCCGCGGCAGCACTGGTAGCGCAGTGATACCCTCACAGTCCGCAGGGGGCGGGTGGCGAGTTGAGATTGCCGTCACCGCTATGATTTTTATAGCGGTTCACACAAACCCCATCTGGGCTGAACGCGCTTTTTACTTAAAAGCACGCTTCCCCGGCTGTAGCAAATCGGCTGTAGAAAATTCTGTCTATGCCCCGTTTTCAGCCGTTCCCCGGCCTTTGATCTGCACGGTGGGCACCTGGTAGTTGCGCTCATCGAACAGATCGATGCCGCATTTCAACGATTCCGCCCATTCAAAAAACTGGCCAATGGCCGCGCCTTTCAGCGGCGCGCCGTGCTGGGGCACCAGCATGGAAATATCCAGCTGGCGCGCCATGGCCACCCACAGGCGCAGGACCTTGTTCGAGACCATATAGCGTTTGTGAAAGCCTTCCATCAGCGGCAGGTGGGGCTTCAGGTCGGTGACGGGCACCTGCGCCGCACGGCCGGCCATCATCGACACGCCAAGGTCGCCCGTAAACAGGATGCGGCTGATGGGGTCGTAAAAATGGAAGTTGCCTTCCGAATGCAAAAAGTGCGCGGGCAGCAGCCACAGCTCGCTGCGGCCCAACGGCAACCGCCCGCCCCCGTCTGGCACACCGATCAGGCGGTGTTCGGTTTTCCCGACCTTGGTGAAGTGCGGCACAAAACGCTCCCACACGCGCGAGATAACCAGTTGCGCCGGGGTGGATGTGAGCCAGCGGTCCAGCGAGGCAATGATGTCGGGGTCGGCGTGGGAAGCGATGATGTAAGACAGTTTTTGCGGGCTGAAGTGGCGCGACATCCCCACAAACAGCTCGTTGAACGCCAGGTTTCCCCCGGGGTCAATCACGGCGCCTGTGCCGTTGTCGACGATCAGGAACTGGTTGGACTGGACGGCGTGTCCGTCTCCATCGATCAGGTCGGTGAACATCAGGCAGGCATGGCTGTCGTCACGGTAAAGCTCAATAGGCATGGATGTCATGTGTGGCGGCACAGAAAAAGAAGCAACTTTATAAGTTGCCCGCCCCTTGCGTATTGATTCAAATCAAAAGACAGGCCTGCCGCCTGCCGGCCTTCCCCGGCAGCGTGAACCTTTTGTATCGCGTTAAAGTCAACAGTCATCAAAGCCCCCAACCCACCGGCCAGCCATGTACACATCCGCCAACACCTTTCGCCGCCAGCTCGTGCTGGGCGGCCTCGCTTCTGCCTTGCTGGCGGCGGCCGGCTGTTCGAAATCTGCCAAGCCCCGGGGCAAGACACTGCCCAAAGAAGCCACACTGCTCTGCCTGGGCGATTCGCTGACGTTTGGCTATGGTGCTGTCGCCGGTGCGGGCTACCCGCAGCAGCTTCAGCAGATCACCGGGTATGTGACGCAGAACGCCGGCATCAACGGCGACACCACCGCCGGCGCGCTGGCGCGGCTGCCGGCGCTGCTGCAAGACAACACGCCGGGCCTGGTGCTGGTGTCGATTGGCGGCAATGATTTTTTGCGGAGCTTGCCGCTGGACGGCACGCGAGCCGCACTCAAAAGCATTGTGCAGACCGCTGCCGCCAGCGCGCAGGTGGTGCTGATCGCAGAGCCCAAACCCGTCTTCCTGGCTGCCGCGGCCGGCGCACTGAGTGACCACGAGGTGTATGCCGACGTGGCGAAAGAAACCGGCACGCCGCTGTTTGCCGGCGGCTGGTCGTATGTGCTGTCGCGCAGCGAACTGCGTTCGGACCAGATCCACGCCAATGCTGAGGGATACAAGGTGTTTGCCGAACGACTGGCCGCCTGGCTGCGCGAAGCGAAGTTTTTGGCGTAAAGGGCCGCGGCCTCCTCAGCCGCCCGCCAGCGCCACCGTGACCTTGCCGTCGCCTCCGCATGCGATGCATGTGCCTGCCGCGTTGCGGCCGGTGCCGCCGCATTCGCGGCAGATGGCCTCACCGGTGCCCGGCGCGCCTTCAGGCGCTTCATCGCCTGGGTTCAGCGATGCGCCCGGCATAGCCGCGCCTGGGCTGCCGGCATACGGAACGCCGGAGACACCAGATAGCGCTTTGTTCTGGAGGCGCCGCATCCATACCCAGCCGCCCACCAGCATGGCCGCACCCCAGAGCAAAAAACCGATATCCCAGTAAATCCATTGCTCCCTGGGCACCGTTTCATTCACGTGGTGGATGCCCAGCAGTTGGTGGTCCACCAGGCCTTCGACCACGTTGAAGATTCCGAACCCCATCAGCACGGTGGCGAACAGCAGCGGCGCGGACCATAAGAAATGCGGCCGGCGCGCGGCGCGCCACAGCCAGCTCAGCCCCCAGATGACAAAGATATACGTGCTGGCATGAAACAGCCCGTCGGCCAGCGTGTTGACCTTCAGGTCGTGCACATCGTCAGCCGAAAACCCTGCGCTCGACAGCATGTGGTGCCACTGCAAAAGCTGGTGCAGCACGATACCGTCAAAGAAGCCGCCCAGCCCCAGCCCGAGCAGCACGCCTGCCCCCACCGGGAACTGCGGCGAGGAAGACGCCGAAGACGCCGACGCCGGAGACGCCAATGAAGGAGAAGAAGAAGAATGGGATGAAGAGGAAGGGACGGCGCTCATCAGGTTGCTCCCGGGAGTGGATAGGTGGGTGTTTGGCTTTGTTTGGCTTTGTTTGGCTGTCGGTGGTTTTGGCTGACAGATCACGATAGAAGTTGCCTCACGGCCCTTATGCAAAGCAGCGCGCTGGCCGCATGTCGGACAAATCGCACAGCATCATGCAATGGCGTTTGTGTGGCGTCGCCGCGGGCCTGTGGATGGTTTTGTGGATATCGGGCCTCTTTGCCGCCGCACACTCCATGTCTTCGCCGCTCATCGTCCGCGCGCCTTAATGCGCATCGCCATCAACATCTAAATGCGGCCCCGCATGCCCTTGCACTCCCCCTCTGTGGACAAGTGACTGCAGCACAGCAGTGCGTCGAATTACCGAACAGCCGCCCTTTAACTTTTCCTACATCCAGCAGATTTCGAAACCGACACCATCGCATCGCGCTGCGCAGCATCATGAATTCGTGGCAGGCAATTCGGCCCGTCACGAATTCACAGCTTCCCATCGCTTCCCTTGCGTGGAGGCTTTTTTATCCAAGGAGAAAACCAGATGGCTTCAAATAACCAAGGCGGAAATCAAGGCGGCAACCAAGGCAACCAGGGTGGCAGCCAGAGCGGTGGCCAGGGCAGCAACCAGAGCGGCACGTCCAACCGCGGCTTTGCCTCGATGGATCCGGATCGCCAGCGCGAAATTGCCAGCGAAGGCGGCAAGGCCTCTCACGAAAGCGGCAACGCCCACGAGTTCAGCTCGGAAGAAGCCCGTGAAGCCGGCCGCAAAGGCGGCCAGGCCAGCGGCGGAAACCAGGGCGGCAACCAAGGCGGCTCTGGCGGAAACCGCTAACGTGCGGCGCCAAAAAGGGGCAGGCCTCGCCTGCCCCTTTTTTCGGCCGGCTGGCATCAGCAATCCAGTCATTGCAGGCATTGGGGCGGATCGACAAGCTTTTAGCTTTTAGCTCAGGAAATGGTTGTCGACCGCGTAACGCGTGAGGTGGGAGTTGCTGCTCAGCTGAAGCTTTTCGAGCACCCGGGCGCGGTGTGAGCTGATGGTGACGTCCGTCAATGAGAGCGCCTTTGCGATTTCCGTCACCGTCTGCCCGCTGGCCAGGCGCAGGAACACCTGAAATTCCCGCGCGGTCAGCCCCGCCGGTCCCGGTGCGCCGCTCTGGTTAATGCTGGCCCACAACATCGCCTGCACCTGCTTGGAAAAGAAAGTCGCGCCTCCTGCCACGGCCCGCACGGCGGTGACCAGTTCACTGACCGGCGCCGCCTTGTCGACATAGGCGCGCGCGCCCAGGCGTATCAGCGGGAGCGCGTATTGCTGCTCGGGATAGCCGCTGTAAATCACAGTGGCCATCTGCGGGGCCAGGACGGCCATGCGTTCAAGAATATCCATGGCGCTTTCGTGCCGCAGGAAAATATCCAGCACCATGACGTCGAGCTTGCGTGATTTGGCCAGCGCCAAGGCATCTGCGGCGCTCCCGGCCATTGCCACCACGGAGAAGCCCGGATAACTCAGGAAAAGGCGCTCCAGCCCCGCACGCACCACGCTGTAGTCGTCCACGATGCCGACGCGGATGCAGGCTGGCGTGGTGCCGGGTTCGGTGTTGCCGGGCTCTTCGCTGTTCTTGCGGAGGGCGGATATGCCGTGCGGGGAAGAGGTGAATGAGTTCCTCATGCCTTTATTGTTGGCATGGGGTCAGGGGGCGTTCATCAGCAGTGCACGCACGCTGGCGTAGGACGCCTCCGGGGCGGCAGCGGGCACCGGGTGCCCTCAGGGTGCAGGCTTTGGAATCTTCTTGAACTTGATCAGCCGGTTGGTCTCGATCTTGTCTTTCTTGACCTGCCGTTCGGCATCCAGCAACCGGCCGGCTGTCAGCCATTCGGCGTACTCTTCGGGGGTTTCTAGCGTCACGCGACCCAGCGTGGCAGAGCGGAATTCATAGATCACGATCTCGGCGGCCTTTTGCAGGTTGATGCGGCCCTTGCTGAGCACCGCGCCGCGCTTGCGGCCGATTTCTTCGAGCATCTGCTCGTCGGTGATGCCGGGTGTGACCTCGACCTTGTAGCGTGCCTCCAGCAGGCCGGGGTAATGCTTGATGAGGTAGTCGAGCAGCTCGAGCGCCACCTCTTCTTCATTAAAGGCGTTGCGGCCGATGGCGCCGCTGGCGGCCAGGTTGTAGCCGCTTTTAGCGACGATGATGCGCGGCCAGAGCATGCCGGGCGTGTCCCACAGGTAAAACCCGTCGGCCAGCACGAGTCGCTGCTCGACCTTGGTAATGCCGGCTTCGTCGCCGGTTTTGGTGGCGCGCTTGCCGGTGAGGGTGTTGATGAGCGTGGACTTGCCGACGTTGGGGATGCCGCAGATCAGCACACGCATGGGCTTGACCATGGTGCCGCGCGTGGGTGCCAGCGCGTGGCAGGCGTCAATGAGGCGGCGTGCGGGCGTGGTCTCGCTGGCGTCGAGCTCAATGGCGCGGGTGTTGGGCAGGCTGTTGTAGTGCTCCAGCCAGAGCGGCGTGCGCGTGGCATCGGCCAGGTCGCGCTTGTTGAGCACCTTGAGCGCGGGCTTGCCGCTGGTGAGCTCGGCCAGCATGGGGTTGGCGCTGGAGCCGGGCAGGCGCGCGTCCAGCAGCTCAATGACGACATCAATTTCCTTGATGCGCTCACTGATGGCTTTTTTGGTCAGGTGCATGTGACCGGGAAACCACTGGATGGCCATCGGATCTTTTCTTTCTGGGGTTCGGATGTTTGGGGCATGGGGTGTAGACCCCCGCGATGCCCCAATTGTCGCCGCATACCGCAAAATGCCCTCCTCGAGAAGGAAGGCATTGCCCGCGGGAGCTGCGGAACCGGCTTTGCCAGACCGCCTGCACCCGCCCGGAGCACATGGACGACAATCGGGGGATCACAGCGTCGCATCCGGCGCGCAGCAGCGAACATCGCCGCCCGGCACTTCACACCCACCCCGACCCGAGCCTTCCATGCCACTTCCCTCCGCTCCCGACCGCAAACCCGTCATTCCCGCCCGCCGGCTCGCTGCTTCGGCCAAAGCCAACAACGAACTGCTGTTCAAGGGCGTGCTGTGCCTGCTGATCGGCGCCGGCGTGCTGGTGTCGCCCTACTTCATCACCTCGCCAGGCATGCAGTCCATCGTGGCGCAGTCTTCCCTGGTGGGCTGGTTTGCCGTGGTGCTGGGGGCTGCGTTTGTCGGCCTGTATGCGCGCCGGCGCATGGCGGCTTCCGCCAAAGACTGACGCGTACGTTTGCCCGGGCCATGCCAGAAGCCCTCACCAACCGCGACGCAGCGCTGGCGATGTTCAGTGCCCTGCAACAGCGCGCCGCAGCTGCCGGCATCACCCTGCGCGCGCCGCCGCCCGAGCCCGACAGCTGCTGCGGGCGGGGTTGCAATGGCTGCGTGTGGGAGGGCTGGTGGGGCGCAGTGGACTACTGGCGTGAAGACGCCGAAGCGGCTTTGCTGAAGCGGGCTAGTGAGGCCCCAGGCCTTTAATGGATTTGCAAGCACCCCTGCAAAGCGTCGTCCCACAGGAGATTCCAATACCTCCATCGGAACTTCCTTCTTGAGCCGGATGCGGATCGCTCGCACCATTGGCATCCTGTTCAAACATCTTTACAGGATCAAAGTGGATACATCATTGACGGGCAATCATGTTGTGGTCGTCGGGGGCAACTCAGGGATGGGCCTGGCACTGGCACGGGAGCTTCTGGCCCAGGGCGCAGCGGTCACGATAGTCGGGAGATCTCTTGCCAAGCTGGAAGCGGCGCGCAAGCACCTGCAAGCCTGCGGAACATCGCAGTTTGAACAGGCCGACGTGACCTTTGAGCAGGAGGTGCAGGCCCTGTTTGAGAGGATCGGCCAGCTGGACCACCTGGTCTGCACCGCCGCCGATATCGGCGGCTCCTACGTCATGCTGCAAGAGCTGGAGCGAAGTGCGTTGGAGCGCGCGATGAATTCCAAAATACTGGCCCCGATTCTGCTGGCCAAATACGCCTCACCCCGGTTGCCGGCGCGGGGATCCATGACTTTCGTGTCCGGCATCGCTGCCTATCGGCCCAGGCCCAAAGGCGTGGCGGTCGCAGCGATCAACGCGGCCCTGGAGGGCGTTGTGCGCGCCATGGCCGTCGAACTCGCGCCGATCCGGGTCAATGCGGTTTCTCCGGGGTGGGTTCGAACGCCGATCTGGGAAGACGTTGCCGGCCCGGACACCGAACACCTGTTGGCCGCGATGGCCCAGCGCCTGCCTGTGGGGCGTGTCGGCACGCCCGAGGACATCGCGCATGCCATGGTCTTCCTGCTAGGCAACGGCTACACCACGGGGACCGTGCTGCATGTCGACGGCGGGCACCGCCTGGTCTAACCCCAATACCTGCTCCCGCAGCATCCCGGCGAAGGCCGACAGGTGAAGCGGTTCGCGCCCCGGCATCCTGGCGGGCCGGACCAGACACACGGGCAGGTCCCGCACGGCGCCCTCCAGCCGCACAGCCTTGACGCCAGGGCCGGGCAAGGCGCTCCAGAAGGCCAGATGCGGCAGCACGCAAACGCCCAGCCCGGCGGCCACCATCCCGATCAGGCCCCGCACGCTCTCCGCTTCAAAGCTGATGGCGGGCAGATCCCGGCCAGATTGCAAAAACGCTTCCAGGTAGGCACGGTAGGTACAACCCGGCGCTGTCGCACCCAGCCGCATCCCAGCCAGATCATTGATGGAGACGCTTTGCCGCCCAGCCAATGGGTGCCCCGGCGGAACAACCAACACGGGAGCGTCACTGCTGAGAACCTCGCTGGTCAATGAGGGAGGGTGCGCGGGCAACCCGTGCAGCAGGCCGAGGTCTGCCAAACCGTCCTGGACCATTGACAGCGTCTGCGCCGAGTTCCGGGTCAGGAGCGTCAAGCCGGCATCGGGGTAGCGTCGCGCATAAGCAGCCATGACCGGCGTGAAGATCGTGAGGGCGAGCGTCTCCGGCGCGACCAGTGTGAGGTTCGCCGAGGGAGACGGTGCGTCGCCCTTCACCGCGTGAAGGGTGTCATCCGCCATGGCCAGCAACTCGCGCGCCCGCGTCAGCAGTGTGCTGCCGGCAGCCGTCAGCGCCAGCGCATTGTTTTGCCTGGTGAACAGGGGCCGGCCGACGGCATCTTCAAGCGCGCGAATCTGCTCAGTCACGCTGGGCTGGGTCAGGTGCACACGTTCGGCCGCACGCGTAAAGCTCAGCGTTTCAGCCGCAGCGACGAACGTCCTTAACTGTCTAAGCTGGAACATGGCAACTTCCGTCGCAAAGGCGCCTTCTCAGGTTCATCAGGTTCACCAGGGCGCCATCCGGCTGCGCCGCCACGAAGCGGAATCAGATCGCGACAGCCTCGCGGCCCGGCATACCCAGACGTTCGGCCGACACATATTGCTGGCGGTAGATCTCAAACGGCATGGTGTCCGAGGCTTCGATCTTTTTCTGCTCCTGGATGGAAGCGTCCGTCAGGGCGGCGAAGCGGGCAAGCTGGTCGGGCGTGAGCGGCTGCGCCTGCAGGATGGCCTGGGTCTTCTGCGACTGCGCACGTACAAATCCGACGAATGAGTTGTCATGCCCGGCGGCCATGGCCGCCAGCACGCGGGCCGATGGCAAGGTGGACGGGTCCAGCAGCGCGGCGCTGGCGGCGGTGAGGGTGTCGCTGTAAAGCGTGCCGCCGTGCGCTGCGTCAAGAGCCGCCGCGATGGGCCCGCACTGGGCCACGACTTCTGCGCCCCAAGCCGTCAACGTGACTTCTTGCCCGCCGCGCTTGAGCTTGAGCCCCGGTTCGCGTCCGCGTGCGGCTGTCTGGTGCTGGTTGTGCTTGAGTTCGGCGATTTCCTGCGGCGTGTCTTTGGGGCTGTCGCTGAGCAGGCAGTGCAGCAAAAACACATCCAGAAAGCGCATGGTCTGCGCGTTGATGCCGACGGGCTCGAACGGGTCCAGGTCCATCAGGCGCACTTCAATATATTCGACGCCGCGCTCACGCAACGCATGCAGCGGGCGCTCGCCGGGATGGATCACGCGCTTGGGGCGGATCGTGCCGTAGAACTCGTTTTCAATCTGCAGCAAGGTGGTGGCCAGCTGGTTGTAGTCGCCGCCCGGGTTGCGGATGCCGACGGCCTCGTAAGCCGGATAAGGACGCGTCAAGGCGTCCTGCAGCGAGGCGCCGTACCCGTCCAGGCTGTTGTAGCTCACGGCGAGCGAAGCCTGCGCATCACTCTGGTAGCCCAGGCGCCCCATGCGCAGCGAGGTGCCGTGGGGCATGTACATGGTGCCGTTGTTCAGGGTCTGCAGCTCGTGCTGGCGGCCTGCGACGAAGCTCGAACACACCGCCGGCGACGCGCCGAAAAGATACAGCAGCAAAAAAGCCTGGCGGCGGAAGTTGCGGATCAGCGCGAAGTACTGCTCGCTGCTGACGCCCGGCAGCGACCAGTTGTAGTGAATGCCGGAAATCGTCTGCATGCGCCGGCCGTAGCGGTGCGACAGGCCCATGCGGTAGACGCTCTTGGCGCGCCCCACGTTGGACGAGCCGAAACGGGCAATGGGAATGGTCTCGTCGGTCGGCAGGCCGCAGGGCATGCTGGAAACCCAGAGCATCTCGTCGCCCAGCGCTTTCATGGTGCTGTAAGTGAACTGATGCAGTTCGGTGAGCTCCTGCAGGGTGGCTTCGGGGCTGAGGTGCGCGCCGGTGACGAGCTCGACCTGCGATTCGCTGAAATCGGTGGTGATGCTGGGGTGCGTGAGGGCCGAGCCCATGGCAGCCGGATGCGGCGTGAGCGCCAGGCCGCCGCCGGGCTGGGCGCGCAGACTTTCTTTCTCAATGCCGCGGCGCATGCCTTGCAGCCGCGCCGGGGTGAGCGCGTTCAGGCGGTCCTGTAGCGGGCCCGCAGGCACCTGCAACTTGGTCATATCGTCATTCCCCCAGAGTCTTGAATTGGCGTGGAAGTTATCACAGCACGGCGCTTTGCGCTGGCGCGGCCGGGCTTGCCAGCACAGTCCGGAAGGGGTCTGGCAACCGCCGCCTGCACGTTGACAGGATTTGGGCCATAGGCCTGCCGTTTATGCACAAATACACACTTTAGTCCTTTGATTGTGGAAAGCGAGCGACGCCAACAGGGGAAGGTGCAGAAACGCCCTTGACTTGTCAGATGAGCTGAACGACGATAAAAAACATTCAGTAACATCTTGCTTTTTGGCCTGCCCCGCCGCTAATCTTCCGGTTTGGCGAGGCATGCAGTAAAAGGCAAGGTACGAGCCCGCACCCAAAATGAAAAAATTGATAGCCAGCCTGTTTGGCGGACCCAGCAAAGCCACGGAGTCCAGACGGACGCCTGCGTCCAGCCGGGACAACCCGCTCACGATCGAAGACGGCTCGGACAATGCCACGCGCCGCCAGCTGGTGCAGGTGCTGCTGCGCGATGCGCTGCGCAAATACGGCATTCCGCCGCGCTGGATCGACTGCCAGATGATGCTGGTGTCCAGCCGCAGCCGCGGCCCCGGCATGTATGTGCGGCTGGTGGTGCGGCAATGGGACGACCGCCTGCTGAATTACGCCCATGCCTTCCAGGCCGCGCTGATGGTGGAGATCACCCGTTTTGAGCCCCAGGCCTCGCAGTGGCTGCACGGCATCTCATGGCAGCTGGAGGTGGCCGAGACCTGCCCCTACCGCACCATGCCCGAAAAATCGTTCTGGGCTGATCCGGTCACGCCGCCGCCCCAAATATCGCGCGTATCACCCTCATTTCCCATCGCACCGCTGTACCCGGTCACACCCGAGGCTCCCACGGCGTCACCTGCCGAACAGCCCGCCCCGCCCATGACCGCCGCCGCTGCGAGCGCCGCGGCAGCGCCCATCCTCGCGGCCCTGGCCCAGAAGCAGGCATCTTCCGACGCCCCATCTGCCCCCCGGGCGACGGCAGCGGGCACCGACAGCGATGCGATGAAAGACCTGGAGCGTCTTTTCAAGATACGCGACCAGGAACTGAGCAGGGGCGGCGACAACGGCCCGGCTGTGGGCTACGAGTCGACGCAGCCCTCCCCGCTTTAGTTTTCGCCTTAGTTTTCCCCTTTCGCCTTCTTGCGCCTTCTTCCGCCTTCGGCTGCTCGGGCAAGGCGCGGAGTGCTGGTGTACGCTTGGCGCCCATGAGCCCCACACCCCCGGCCCCCGCCGCTGCACAAGATCCCTCCTCGCTTGCCGACTCGCGCTATGCCGTGATGCGGCTGATCGTCACGCTCGCCCTGATGACCGTGGGCTCCAGCGGCATGTACGTGATCGCCGTGGTGCTGTCGGCTGTGCAAGCCGAATTCGGCGTTTCGCGCGCTGATGCCTCACTGCCCTATACCTTCCTGATGATCGGCTTTGGCATTGGGGGCGTGATGATGGGCCGGCTGGCCGACCGCTTCGGCGTGATGGTGCCGCTGTTGATTGGCGGCGCAGGCCTGGGCCTGGGTTTTGCCCTGGCGGCGATGTCCAGCAATGTGTGGATGTTCTCGCTGGTGCACGGCCTCCTCATCGGCTTTCTAGGCTCGGCCGCGACTTTTGCGCCGCTGCTGGCCGACACCTCGTTGTGGTTTGTGCGCCGGCGCGGTTTTGCGGTGGCGGTATGCGCCAGTGGCAACTACCTGGGCGGCGCGATCTGGCCGCCCATCGTGCAGCACTTTGTCGAAACGGTGGGATGGCGGCAAACCTATCTGGGCCTGGGCCTCTTCAGTTTTGTGGCGATGACGGCGCTGGCCCTGCTAATGCGCAAGCGCCCGCCGCTGGCTGTGGCCGCCGCCGTGGGCAACAGCGGCGTCGCAGCGACCGTCAGCAGCATGCCCTTCGGCCTGACGGTCGGCAAAGCGCAGCTGCTGCTGTGCGTGGCCGGCGTGGCCTGCTGCGTGGCCATGGCCATGCCGCAGGTGCACATCGTGTCCTACTGCACTGACCTGGGCTACGGCGCGGCGCGCGGCGCCGAAATGCTGTCGCTGATGCTGGCCTGCGGTGTGGTGAGCCGGCTGGTCTCAGGCGCAATCTGCGACCGCATCGGCGGGCTGCGCACGCTGCTGCTGGGCTCGGTGCTGCAGGGCATCGCGCTGTTACTGTTTTTACCGTTCGACGGGCTGGTGTCGCTGTACCTGATTGCCGCGCTGTTCGGCCTGTTCCAGGGCGGGCTGGTGCCGGCTTACGCCATCATCGTGCGCGAGTACTTTGAGCCCGCCGAGGCCGGCGCGCGCGTGGGCACGGTGATCATGGCCACGCTGCTGGGCATGGCGCTGGGCGGCTGGATGTCGGGCAAGGTGTTTGACCTGACGGGCTCGTACCACGCGGCCTTCCTCAACGGCATTGCCTGGAACCTGCTGAACTTCAGCATCGCGTTCTTTTTGCTGTGGCGCGTGCGCAAGATGGCGCGGGCAACACCTGCCGGGCAGCCGGCATGAACCTGCCGGACAGGTGACTCGCTATATTTTTTATAGCGGCAAGCCAATGCAGCGCCTGGGCTGGAGGCACTTTTCTTATAAATTTCAGGCCAGGACCCGCTGCAGCCACGCTTCCAGGTCCAGCACCTCTTCGGGGCAGACCGAGTGCTCCATGCGGTACTCGTGCCAGTCGACCTTGTAGCCCATGGCGGTGAGCGCATCACGCGAAGCGGTGGCGCGCGGCAATATCACCACGCCGTCGTGCGAGCCGTGGGCCAGAAAGATCGGCGTGTCCAGGCTGGCGGCGCTGCGCTCGGCCGCGGTCTTGTCAGCCAGCGGCAGGTAACCCGACAGCCCTGCGATGCCGGCGAGGCGCTCGCTGTGGCGCAGACCCGTCATGAGTGCCATGGCGCAGCCTTGTGAAAAGCCAGCGACCACGATTTTGCTGGCCGGGATGCCGCGCGACTTTTCTTTCTCGATCAGCGCATCGATTTCAAGCTGCGACTTGCGCAGCCCGGCTTCGTCCTGGCGCGTGACCAGGTCGGCGCCCAGCAAGTCGTACCAGGCGGGCATGACATAACCGCCGTTGATGGTGACGGGGATTTGCGGCGCATTGGGGAAAAGGTAGCGAACCGGCCCTACGTCCCGAAGGTCGATCTGCTCGGCGATCGGCAGGAAGTCGCGGCCGTCCGCTCCCAGGCCGTGCATGATGATGATGGTGGCGACGGGGTTCTCGCCCGTCTGGGCTTCGATGACTTGGAGGGACATGGATTGATCCGGTGAGGTTGGGCCTGGAAGGATGAAAACGGGACGGCCGAGGCCATGAGGGATTTTAGGCGGCACCCACGGGCAAGCGCCCTTGCCCGGCCGCAACCACTGCGTTAGTATTTTTCGGTCAGCATTTTCTGACGCGTGCCGGAGATTCGAATGAAACTCATCATCGCCGCCGTGGCGCTTGCCACCTCCTCACTGGCCTTTGCCCACAACTGCCCCAACGAGATGAAGGCCATCGACGCCAAACTCGCCACCAGCCCAAAACTGTCGCCTGCCGACATGACCAAGGTGAAAGAGCTTCGCGCCGACGGTGAGAAGTTCCATAAGGAAGGCAAGCACGACGACTCCATGAAAGCGCTGGGCAGCGCCAAGAAGCTGCTGGGCATCTAAGCACCTGTTCCTATCGCCACATCCCGCGATAATTTCCCTGCCGGTTGCCCCTTTCGGGCAGCCCCCAGGAGAAAACGGGATGACCTCTTTGACGGGACTGAATTATTTCCAGGTAGATGTCTTTACCCATGAGGCATTGGCCGGCAATGGCCTGGCCGTGTTCCTGCCTGACAGCCCGCTCCCAGCCCGCGTGATGCAGCGCCTGACCACCGAGATGCGACAGTTCGAAAGCATCTTTTTAACGCCCGACGGCCCAGGCAACCGCTTCGAGGCGCGCATTTTCACGATGGAAGAAGAGCTCGATTTCGCCGGCCACCCCCTGCTGGGCGCTGCGGGCCTGCTGCATCACCTGCATGCGCCGCAGCAAGCCGAGGCCGAGTGGACGCTGATGCTGGGTACGCGCGCCGTCAAGCTCGGCACCACGCGGCATGAAGGCAAACCCGGGACCTATGACGCCAGCATGAACCAGGGCGCGGCCAGCTTTCAGCCCGCGCTCAGCCGCGCCGACAGCCGGCCCTTTCTCGCCGCACTCAATCTCGAAGAAGCGCAACTGGATGTGCGTTTTCCGTTGCAAGTGGTGTCGACCGGCCTGCCTTACCTGCTGGTGCCCGCAGCCAGCGGCCTGGAACACGCGAAGATTGTTCACCCTGATTTCGAGGCGCTGCTGGCCACCGTGGGCGCCAAGTTCGCCTACGTGCTGGACGTAGCGGCACGCGAAGGCCGCACCTGGGACAACGCCGGGCTGGTGGAAGACATTGCCACCGGCAGCGCCGCCGGGCCGGTCGGCGCCTACCTCAGGCAGCACCGCGCCGCAACGGCCGGCGAAACCATCACACTCAAGCAGGGCCGCTTTGTCGGCCGCCCCAGCCGCATCACGGTGGCGGCCAACGCTGTTGGTGAGATGCTGGTCAGTGGCGGCGTGGTGGTGCTGGCGCACGGCACATTTGTTTGAAGGCTTGCGGCAAGGTGTCGATGCGTTAGAACCTGTTGACGATCCAAATGAGGCGCCGGTCATGAACAGGTTCTTACAGCGGGTTACCTCGTTTCCGTTCTCCAGCGGCTAAGGTGGCCGGTAGTGCTGCATCGCGGCAATACGGAGTCCGCCATGAACAAGCCCGCCCGCTCACGAGAATTCGAACTCCCCCACGTCCCGCACACCCCGGCCGGATCACCATCGCCCTCTCGCGGGGTAGGCCCGCGGGCGCAGCCGCTTCAGGGCGCCGCGCTGCCGCGTGAGCCGGCCCTGAAAACCAGGATGAAGTGCCCCGGCTGCCTTTCAGCCTCTGTCAACAGGGTTTATGAAGAGCCGTATACCGGCGCGGGCATCCAGGGCTATCTGGCAAGGCACTACGAAGGCCATGCATCCGCCAGCGCAGACAAGGGCGTTTACGCGCTTGCCCGCTGCAACAGCTGCGGCCTGAGCTTTCAGCAGCAGGTGCCTGGCGATGACTTGCTGGGCGAGATCTACAACGGCTGGGTTCCGGGTACCGAATTCGAGCACGAACACCGCAACTACAGCCTGGACGAATACCGTTACCTCGCTGAACAAGTCCAGTTCATCATTCAATATTTCCGCCGTGTACCGGCGGAGCTGGATATGCTGGACTTCGGATTCGGCTGGGCGCAATGGTCAAAGATGGCGATGGGATACGGCTGCAACGTGTGGGGCGTGGAGCTGTCCGAAGAACGCGCCCGCCATGGCGCAGCTGCCGGGCTGCGCTTGCTGAGCCTGGCGGACTTGCCTTCCAGGAGGTTTCACTTCATTAATACGGAACAGGTCTTCGAACACCTGACGGAGCCCAGGCTGGTGCTCAAAAAACTGCGCGATGCCCTCTGCGGCGACGGGATCATCAAGATCAGCGTTCCCAACGCGGCGGCCGTGCTCAAAAAAATCAGCAAAGGGGAGACATTCGGTGCACTTTCGGCCGACGACCAGATGCCCATTGCCCCGCTTGAACATATCAACGCGTTCACCCACGACTCACTGGTCGCTTTCGGGAAAGAATTCGGACTAAAGCCTCTGCGCCCGAACTTTTTGCGGCTCTATAACAGCGCCTCGGGCCTGCTTCAGCTCAGGAACCTGGTCCGGGTCATGGCCCGGCCTATTTACCGGCACATTTTTCCGCGCACCACCTTTGTGTATTTCGTGCGGGCCTGAGAGCACCTTTGCTCCGTGCCGCGGCGCCGGCATGGCCAGCTGCCGCGGGCGCTGAATCCGCAGCGCCGCCGGGTGCGTACTTTTCAGGCGGACTGCGGCATGATGATGGCTCACAACTGAAGCCGTGCATCCGGCATACCCGTGCCCGCTGTGCCCGCCATGAGGAGGAGAGACCATGAAAGCCCATTGCTACCCTGTTGCCGTACACGCACGCCGGCTGCTCGCTGCGGCGGGCGCCGCCGTCACGCTGCTGCTGGCCGTAGCACCCGTTCATGCGGATGCGCTGCCCGCGGCCGATGAAAAAAGTGTGCGTACTGTTGTGGAGCATCAGCTGGAGGCCTTTGCCAAAGACGATGCGGAGAAAGCGTTTTCGTTTGCCGCGCCCAATGTGCGCCAGGCCGTTGGCAACGCCGCGGGCTTTATGGCGATGGTGCGTAGGGACTACCCGGTGGTGTACCGCCCGGCCTCGGTGGCTTTCCTCAGGCCGGAGGGCAAAGATGGCCAGGCCATCCAGCGCGTCCACATGACGGACGCTGCAGGCGATGCCTGGATGGCCGTCTACAGCCTGGAGCGGCAGAAAAACAAGGCCTGGCGCATCACCGGTTGCGTAGTGGTTGAAAACAGGGGCCGCATGACTTGAGAGCTTGTTTTTTTACAAGTATTCACATCTTTCTGGGCCCAACTTAAGGCTCTGTCCCGGCACTGGCATTTCTGGCTGGGACACGGCGGAAACCGCTGGATTACACCGCCCCGTCGACGGAGACCCGTTGATCCTCATCAACCCCCGTTTTCATGAAAAAGTACCGCTTTTAGTTTATGTGCGGCTTGACTTGCCTGGCCCGCAGGCGGACCATCTGTAAACACTTTGTAACACTTACAGTCTCCGCGCACGTAAGTGAAACAAGTCTTCAGTGGCCAGGTAAGTGTTAACAAAGCGCGGGACAAGGGGAAATGCCATGCATCTCAGCATCCAGCACCTGTTCGGCTTCAAAAGCCACACAAAGCCCGCGATCAAAGCCAGCCACCCGCCTCGCGAAGGCCCCGCCACCATCGCAGACGGCTCGGCCAACTCCCTGCGCCGGCAACTGATCCAGGTATTGCTGAAGGACTCCATGCGGCGCCACGGCATCCCGATGCACTGGCTGGACTGCCAGATGCTGCTGGTGTCCAGCCGCAGCCGGGGTGAAGGCATGTACCTGCGCATCGTCATGAAGCACTGGGACCTGCGCATGCTGACCTACGCGCTGGCGTTTGAAAAATCGCTGGTGATGGACATCACCCGTTTTGAGCCGCATGCCAGGGATTGGCTCTATGGCATCTCCTGGCAATTTGATGTCGGCGACAGCTGCCCCTACCGGCACCTGCCCGACCGCCACCTGTGGGAAAGCCATTCCATCAAGACCAGCGCCCCCGGCGACGTCAAGCAAGACCTCGCCCGCATGTTTGCCATACGCGACGCCGACATGCTGATGCGCGGCGCGGACGCCGCCTACCCTGCCGGCAACTACGACAAGACGCAGCCGCAGGTGTTGCCGCCGCGCTGAGCCCCGGCATCGGGGCACTTACGGCATCAATACGTGCCGATGTAATCCTTCTTGCCCACTTCAACACCGTTGTGGCGCAAGATGGCATACGCCGTCGTGGTGTGGAAAAAGAAATGCGGCAGGCCGTAATTGAGCAGATAAGACTGGCCGGTAAAGCGCTTTTCCTTGGGCGTGCCGGCCTGCGTCACGATCTCGCGCGTGGCGGCTTCATCAAACTTGGCAACGTCCAGCCCTTCGATGAATGCAAGGATGGTGTCGATGCGTGCCTGCAGTTCGGCAAACGTTGTTTCCTTGTCTTCGATTTTCGGCACTTCCACGCCGGCCAGCCGGGCCGACACGCCCTTGGCGAAATCGCTGGCGACCTGCACCTGGCGCAGCAAGGGAAACATATCGGGGAAAAGGCGCGCCTGCAGCAGCGCGTTGGGGTCGATGTTTTTGGCCGCCGCGTGGGCTTCGGCCTTGGCCAGGATGCCCTTCAGGCCGCCCAGCATCTGCTTGAAAACGGGGATAGAGGTGGTGTAGATGCTGCTGGTCATGGGGAAATGCTTTCTGTGATGGATGGACGGCCGGGACGGCAGCGCACAGCTGCGGGCCAGACGCATTCTCGCCGGGTTCGGCCGCGGCTGCTTTGGGGCCGCAATCTCCGGTGGATATTCCACGACCGGGGTAGTCCTGCGCCACAGGCCAGGGCCTATCATTCGTCAAGTGCAGGGCGAGCCATCGCTTGATGCCGTCTGACCGATCAGAATCGTTTAACCAACCGGCCGCATTTCCGAAATCTTTCTATGCGCATATTTTTTGCTCTCTCCGCCGCGATATTTGCGGCCTCTAAAGCGCTTGCCGATCCGACACCGTTGGTCGCTGAGTTCCTGCAAGCGCACCCAGAGCGCCAGGTGCATATTTGCGCCGGAGCCTGGAGCGCGGTGGCATCCTGGGCGTCGGATTCGCTGAAGGCGCAGCCGGAACCAGGCGCCAGACGCCAGGCAATCGTGGGGCAGGTGCAGCAGTCGCTTGCGCTTTCTCTGCAAGCGCGGGCCATTGCCTCCAAACAGGTAGAAAAAGACCTGGCACCGCTGATGATCTCGCGCTGGCAGAGCCGGCTCCGCCAAGAGCTGGATACGCAAGGTCTTACGCAAGTCGACGAACTGCTGCAAGGCCATTGCCGGCCCTTGGTCACTTCTCTGGCAAACACCTTGTTGAGTGCCCGCGAACTGGGCGCCCTTCAGGCCGAGGCGTCCAGCCGGCTGCAAGCCTCACACCCTTCTGCGGAATCCTCCTTGCACGAGGCAAAACAATGAACTGCTTTAACCCGTTTTTTCGTGCCGGGCGCCAATATCTTCTGTTGACGGGCATCGCCCTGGTCAGCGCCATCGGGCAGCCGTCGGCACAGGCACAAGATTCGGCTGCGCAGTTCAAGCTGGTTCCTGTAGAGCTGCGGATGTATACGTACATGCCTGCGGCAAAGGAGCGTTGCGAAGACAAGCCTTTGGTGGAGGTTTTTCAGCGCCAGGGGCCCTTTTTGGTTCGCCGGGTTTTCAGCCCCTTCGAAGTGCGCTGGGCCAAGGGTAGCGCCAGCGTCGTTTCGGCGCGTCATCCCCACGAAGATCTGGGGGACAAGGATGCCCGCCCCAGCTCGGGGCAGTGCTTCATCCTGGACCATGGTGACCGTCAACCCATTCGGGGCACAGTGCTAAGCCGGGAGTCTGCGCGCCTGCTCACAACGCCGGTTCTGGTGGTGGACGTTCCCGCCGGCGAGCAATTGCGGTTCAGGCTCCTGCCGCGCTTTCCGGCAACGCTTGAAGACCCGGCCCCAGAGCTCTGGTCGGAAACCGTGCGCAACTGACATCGCACGCCCATGCAACCCTGGTCCCGAAACCCAATGACAAGCCACTCGCGCACCTGCGAAGCGCAAATTTTCTGTGCCGCTTTTGCCTTGGCCGTGGCAGGCCTGCTAGCCGGGTGCGGCATTGCGCGGCAAACGCAGGACGCGCAGGTGCCAACAAGCAGCCAGCCCCCGGCCGGGGAGAAGGAGCGCGTACTTGCGCAACAGCAGTATTCCGCAGGCGACCACGCGTCGGCGCTGTCCAGCCTGCTTGAGTCGGCCCGGGCTGGCAACGTCAAGGCGCAGGAGGCGCTTGTGTCGACGTTTGAAAGCAAATGCTGGCGCATCGGTGTGCACCAGGCCGAGGACTTTATTTACGCCTACCAGGCGGCCGCCCAGCGCGATGAAACTTTCGGGCTGACAGTGATGGGCTTGATGCGGGAATTCGGCTTTTCGCCAGCGTCAGTGGACTCCAATGTGGCGAGCGGGTACTACGCGCGCGCCGCAGCGCAAGGAAGCAGCATCGCGAAAGCACGCCTGGAGTGGCTCAACCAAAAAACCTCCAGGACACCCACTGCATCCGCTTTGTCACGCCCCGCGCCCTGCATGCGCTAAGGACCTCAGCGGACGTCATGCCCTGGTTCATACACCCCGGGCAGCCTACCTGGGGAACGGGAGCTTGTGCGCTCGCGCAAAAAAAAGCAGCCTGCCCTACAATTTCCAGGCTGCTTCTTCGTCACCTGGCCGTAACTTTGCAAAAGGCCCCACGGCCCTCCCTCCAGAAGGTTCTATGAACGCCCCACTCAATCCTGCAGCTGCGCAGTCCGTCCTGGCTGCCGACCTCACCGCCTTGCCGCTCATTGAAAAATGGGTGTCCTTCGCCTCCGTCTCACGCGACAGCAACCTGCCCCTCCTCGACTGGACGCAGGCGCAGCTTGAAGCGCTGGGTATTGAATGCCGGCGCACTTACGATGACAGCGGCAAGAAGGCCAACCTGTGGGCCACCCTGCCCGCAGAAAACGGCGAAACCAAAGTGGGCGGCTTGGTGCTGTCGGGCCACACCGATGTGGTGCCGGTCGATGGCCAGCCCTGGGACACCGACCCATTCAAGGCGCAGGTGATTGGCGACAAGCTTTACGGCCGCGGCGTGACCGACATGAAGAGCTACGGCGCCACCGCACTGATGATGGTGCCCGAGCTGCTCAAGCGCAAACTCAAACGCCCGGTGCACCTGGCCTTCAGCTATGACGAGGAAGTCGGCTGCATCGGCGTGCGCCGCCTGATCGCCGACATGGTGGACCAGGGCTACAAGCCCGCCGGCTGCATCGTGGGCGAGCCCACCGGCATGCAGGTGGTGATTGCGCACAAAGGCAAGCATGCGTACAAGACCTCGGTACGTGGTTTTGAGGCGCACTCCTCGCTCACGCCGCAGGGCGTCAACGCGGTAGAGATCGCCTGCGAGTTCGTCGCCCATCTCAAGTCCATGCACAAGCGCCTGGTCAAGGAAGGCCCGTTCGACCCGGTCTACGACGTACCCCACACCACCATCCACACCGGCGTGATCGCCGGCGGCACCGCGCTCAACATCATCCCGCGCGACTGCGATGTGACCTGGGAAATCCGCCACCACCACATGAACTCACCGGTCGAGTTGTTCAATGAGGCCAAGACCTTTGCCGACAGCCTGGTGCCCGCCATGCAGGCAGTGGCTGCCGACACCGGCATCACCCACAAGCTCAATTCGGTATTGCCCGGCTTTGCGACGGACGCCGACAGCGAAATCGCGCAGCTGTGTTTCAAGTGCGCAGACGTGGACGCAAGCTCCGGTGCCGGCAAAGTCTCTTTTGGCACGGAAGCTGCATTGTTCCATCAGGTCGGTGTGCCGACCATCGTGTGCGGCCCCGGCCACATCGCGCAGGCACACCAGCCCAACGAATGGGTCACGCTCGAGCAACTGGCCTGGTGCGAACGCTTTATGCGCCGACTAGCCGACGAAATCTGCGTGAATTGAACGCCACGTAATAACAACACCACCTCTACCGAAAGAACATTCATGATGCAACGCAGAGATTTCCTGGGCACCGGCCTGGCACTTGCCGCGGGTGGCGCTATGGCGCAGGCCAATCCCAAGATCGCACGCATCGTGGTGCCTTTTGCGCCGGGCGGCGTACAGGACTTGCTGGCGCGCGCCATGTCCACCGAACTCGGCCTTGCGCTGGGCCAGACCGTCATCATCGAAAACCGGCCCGGCGCGGGTGGCACCGTGGGCACGGGTTACGTCGCCAAGTCGGCACCCGACAGCGGCGCCATGGTGCTGGGCGCTGCCAGCCACAACATCGCCGGCACGCTCTACACCAAGCTTGCTTACGATCCGCAAAAAGACTTCGCTCCCATGGCGCACATCGGCACGGCCGACTACGTGCTGATGATCCACCCCGAGGTGCCGGCCAAGACCGCTGCCGAGTACATCCGCTACGCCAAGGCCAACCCCGGCAAGCTGAACTACGCCACCGCCGGTATCGGCAGCGCCACGCACCTTTCGATGGCCTACTTCAACGGCCTGGCCGGCATCGACGTGGTGCATGTGCCGCTCAAGGCCACGGGCGAGGCGATTAACGAAGTGATCTCGGGCCGTGCACATGCCGTGATTGCCGCCAGCATTGGCGCGCTGGCCTTTGCCAAAGACAGCCGTATCCGCCTGATCGGCGTGACCTCACCCAAGCGCTCCAAATACCTGCCCGACGTACCCACCATCGCCGAAAGCGGCCTGCCCGGTTACCAGTTTGATTCATGGTTCGGTTTGCTGGGCCCCGCTGCAACACCGCCAGCCGAGATCAACCGCGTCAATGCAGCCATGGCCAAAGTACTCAAAGACCCGGTGGTGCTGGATCGCCTCGACAAGCAGGGCATTGAGCCACTGGCGATGAACAATGCCGACTTCGCCAGGCTGCTGGCCGTCGACTACAAGCGCATGGCGGAAGTGGTGAAAGCCTCGGGCGCCAAGGTCGAATAGCCCGGGGGCGGTTCAAGGCCGCCGAAGTTGCAGGTTGTAGAAGGTGCTGAACAAGAACCCGGCCACTACGTTTGTGATCATCGACGAGGTCGACACCGACAACTGGGGCTTCGCCCGCGAGAACGTGACCACGGTGCGCAAGCGCGAAGCCGCTACAAAAACCGTAGCGGGTTAACCCCCGGTGAACGGCCGGCCAGGGGGACCGACGCGCAAGGTCAAGATGGAATAGACTCCGGTTGGCTGGCAGGTTCGCACAGACGCGGGGCTGCCGGTGGATGGCATGATTCATGCGTCGTCCGTTGCAAGACGGAGGTCGCGCCAATGCGGTTTCTGTTTCGGGGAGCACGCCAGACGCCTGACCAAGGGCGCAGCTGCTGAAAGCTTGATACATGACCTGGTCCCTCATCGCGCGCGATTCATCGGGCGCGTTTGGCGTGGCGGTAGCCAGCAAATTTTTTGCGGTGGGTGCACTGTGCCCACATGCCCGCAGTGGCGTGGGCGCGCTCGCCACACAGGCGCTTCTCAATCCGCTGTATGCCGCGCCGGGCCTGGACAATCTTGCCCAGGGCATGGCGCCCGTCGCCATCATTGAACACCTGACCGCGGCTGACGAAGGCCGTGACCATCGCCAGTTGCACCTGATAGGTTTGAACGGCCAGGCCGCTGCGTACACCGGCAGCGCCTGCATTGACTGGTGCGGGCACACGGCCGGTGAGGGCTACTCCGTTGCGGGCAATATGCTGGCCGGCCCGCAGGTGATTGAAGCCACGGCCCGGGCTTATGAAGCCAACACCAGCCTCCCCTTTGCCGAACGCCTGATCGTTGCGCTGGCAGCCGGCGAAGCCGCAGGCGGCGACAAGCGCGGCAAGCAGGCCGCGGCTCTTTTGACTTACACCACCGAAGACTATTGCGCGCTGGATATCCGGGTAGACGACCACGCAGAACCCATCAAGGAGTTGCATCGCCTCTACGAGAAAAGCCTGGAGCGCTACCAGCCCTTCACCACCTGCCTGCCCTCGCGCCGCAACCCGGCGGGCATCACCGACCGCGCGGTGATCGAGGCTGAGATCACGCGCTTTCATGCCGGTCGCAGCGGAGCCGCCGAATGACGGCACTGCTGGAAGTGAGCGGACTGCGCACCAGCTTCAAACTTGAAGGCGGCGGTGAGTTCGCCGCGGTGGACGGCATCAGCTTTTCCGTGGCCTCGGGCCGCACACTGGGCATCGTCGGCGAATCAGGTTGCGGCAAAAGCGTGACCTCGCTGTCCATCATGGGCCTGCTGCCCAAGGGGCAGGGGCGCGTCTCGGCCGGCTCCATCCGCTTTGAAGGTACCGACCTGGCAACGCTAGGGCCTGATGCCATGCGCACGCTGCGCGGCAACCGCATGGCCATGATCTTCCAGGAGCCCATGACCTCGCTGAACCCGGCCTTCACCATAGGCGACCAGCTGATTGAAGGCATACGATGCCACCGCGACATCAGCGCGGCCGAGGCCCGCACACATGCCATCGACATGCTGCGCCGTGTACGCATTCCCTCGCCCGAACAACGCATCGACGAATACCCGCACAAGCTTTCGGGTGGCATGCGCCAGCGCGTGATGATCGCCATGGCGCTGGCCTGCGAGCCGCAGTTGCTGATCGCCGACGAACCGACCACCGCGCTGGACGTCACCATCCAGGCCCAGGTGCTGGACCTGATGCGCACCCTGCGCGAGGAAACCGGAACCGCCATCATCCTGATCACACACGACCTGGGCGTGATCGCCGAGCTGGCCGACGACGTCGCCGTGATGTATTCCGGCAAGATCGTCGAACGCGCGCCCGTCGCCCGCCTGTTCGACCAGCCGCAACACCCCTACACCATAGGCCTGCTCGGCTCCATTCCCAAACTGCACCTGGCGCAGAACCGGCTCAACGCCATTGAAGGCCAGGTACCCACCCCCATGACGCGCATGGACGGTTGCCGCTTCGCGCCGCGCTGCCCGTTTGCCGTTGACAAATGCCGGCAGGAAGTGCCCCCGCTGATGGACATGGGCGATGGCCATGAAGCGGCCTGCTGGCGCGCGCCACTGGACGCGGGCATGGCAAGCCGGCACACGGCCGTTTCCAGCGAGGCAGCACTGTGAGCGCGCATACCGTCCCCTTGCTGAGGGTCGAAAACCTCGTCAAACACTTTCCGGTGCGCTCGCACCTGTTCAGCCGCTCCAAAGCCGTCGTGCACGCGGTCGACGGGCTGAACTTCGAACTCAACGCCGGCGAAACCATGGCGCTGGTCGGTGAATCGGGTTGCGGCAAATCCACCGTAGGCCGGCTGGTGCTGCGGCTGCTGGACGCGACTTCGGGCCAGGTCTGGTTTGACGGCGAAGACCTGATGGCCTTGCCGGCCGGCCGCCTGCGCGCCAAACGCCGCGAGCTGCAGATGATTTTCCAGGACCCCTATTCATCGCTGAACCCGCGCATGACGGTAGAGCAGGCGTTGACCGAGCCCCTGGCCCTGCACGGCCTGGCGCGCGGCCGGCACCGCGAGCGCGCCGCCGAGCTGCTGGACCTGGTGGGCCTGGCGCCGCAATACCTGCAGCGCTACCCGCATGAATTTTCAGGCGGCCAGCGCCAGCGCATCGGCATTGCACGCGCGCTGGCGGTCGAGCCGCGGCTCATCGTCTGTGACGAGGCGGTGTCGGCGCTGGACGTGTCCATCCAGGCACAGGTCGTCAACTTGCTGCAGGATTTGCAGCGCAGGCTGGGCCTGGCGTATGTGTTCATCGCGCACGACCTCGCGGTGGTCAAGCACATCGCTTCGCACGTCGCCGTCATGTACCTCGGGCAGATCGTCGAATACGCCGACAAGCAGAGCCTGTTCGCGCAGCCCCGCCACCCCTATACACAAGCCCTGCTGTCGGCGATTCCGGTGCCGGAGCCGGGCCTCAAACGTGAGCGCACGCTGCTGCAGGGCGATGTGCCCAACCCCATCACCCCGCCTTCAGGCTGCCGCTTCAGGACACGCTGCCCCTATGCGCGTGAACGCTGCGCAGAGGAAGTTCCCGCACTGCGTTTGCAGGACGGCCACGCCGTGGCCTGCCATTTCTGGGAAGAGATCAAGGCGCCCGCCGGCATCACCGGCGGCGCCGTCGTGAACGAAAGACTGCTGCGGCTCCAGGCGGCCTTTCATGCACAGCCGGCCTGATGGAGACCACCATGTTGAACCGTACCCCAGCAATCCCCGGCGCAAGGCAACCATTCAAGCAACCGCAACCGCAACCGCAACCGCAACCGCAATCGATAACCGTGAAGGAAGAACCATGAGCAAGAAATTCATGCTGGCCCTGACGCTGGCCGCCACCGCCTGTCTGGCGCAGGCCCAAACCTTGCGCATCGGCCTGGCCGAAGACCCGGACGTGCTGGACCCGACGCTGGCGCGCAGCTTCGTGAGCCGCATTGTGTTTTCTTCACTGTGCGACAAATTGGTCGACATCGATGAAAAACTCAACATCGTGCCGCAGCTGGCCACGTCTTATCAATGGTCGGCCGACAACAAGGCGCTGACCATGAAGCTGCGCAGCGGCGTGACTTTCCATGACGGCGAGAAGTTCGACGCGGCCGCCGTGAAGTTCAACATTGACCGCCACAAAACCCTCGCGGGCTCGAATCGCCGCGGCGAATTGGCGCCGGTCACCACGGTGGATGTCATCGACGACCTCACGGTAAAAATCAACCTCAGCGCGCCCTTCTCCCCGCTGCTCAGCGTGCTGGCTGACCGCGCCGGCATGATGGTTTCGCCCAAGGCGGCGCAGGCCGCGCCCACCAACTTCGGCACCAGGCCGGTGTGCTCGGGTCCCTTCAAATTCACCGAGCGCGTGGCGCAGGACCGCATCGTGCTGGAACGCTATGCCGGTTACTGGGACAAGGCCAACATCCATTTCGACAAGGTCATCTTCCTGCCCATCGTCGACGCCACGGTGCGTCTGGCCAACCTGCGCTCCGGCCAGCTCGACTTCATCGAGCGCGTGGCGCCATCCGACATCGCTTCCATCAAGGCCGACAAAAAACTCTCCTTCTCGCGCATCACCGAGTTGGGCTACCAGGGCATCACCATCAACACCGGCAAGAGCGACCAGGCCCAGAAGAACCCGCTGGGCCGCGACCCGCGCGTGCGCGAGGCTTTTGAGCTCTCGCTGGACCGTGCCGGCATCGTGCAGGTCGCGATGGACGGCGAAGCCACGCCGGGCAACCAGTGGGTGCCGCCCGCCAACAGCTTCTACGCGAAGAACGTCCCCATTCCCAAGCGCGACATCGCGCGTGCCAAACAGCTGCTGAAAGAAGCCGGTGTACCCAACCCGACCTTCACACTGATGACGCCCACCACTTCTGATGCGCAGCGCGTGGCACAGGTGGTGCAGGCCATGGCCAAGGAGGCCGGCTTTGACGTGAAGATCCAGTCCACCGAATTCGCGACCTCATTGAACCTGGCCGACAAAGGCCAGTTCGACGCCTACGTGCTGGCCTGGAGCGGCCGCGCCGACCCGGACGGCAACCTCTTCAGCTTCTACGGCTGCAAACAACCGCTCAACTACAGCGGCGAATGCCGCCCGCAGTGGGACGAATTGCTGAACCGCTCGCGCAACACACTGGACACCGCCGGGCGCATCAAGGTGTTTGCCACGCTGGCGGCTGAAGCAGACAAGGTCAAGCCTGTTGTTTACCTTTTCCACCGCAACTGGCTTTGGGCCTACAACAAGAAAATCACCGGCATGCGAACCGTGCCTGACGGGCTGGTCCGCATCCAGGGTTTGAAGATGTAAAGCAGGCCGCACCCGACCCACATGCTCCAGTACTTCCTCAAGCGGCTTGCCGCGATCATCCCGACCGTGTTCTTCGTCACGGTCATCATCTTCGGGCTGCAGCAATTGCTGCCCGGTGATGCCGCGTCGGTCCTGGCCGGGGAAAACCAGGACCCCGAGGTGATCGCCTACCTGCAAAAGAAGATGCATCTCGACGAGCCGCTGCCCGTGCGCTACGCCTATTGGATTTCCGGCGTGTTCCACGGCGACCTCGGTGAATCGATGCGCATCCAGCAGCCGGTGCTGGATTTGATCAAAGAGAAGCTGCCGGTCACGCTGCAGCTGGCGGCCATGGCCATGGTCATCGCGCTGCTGATCGGCATTCCGGCCGGCATTGTCTCGGCCGTGGGCAAGGATTCTGCCTGGGACTACCTGGCCAACGTGATCGCGTTGTGGGGCCTGTCCACGCCCAACTTCTGGCTGGGCATTTTGATGATCCTGGTGTTTTCGGTGCAACTGGGCTGGCTGCCGGCTTCAGGCTACGTCAGCCCTTTTGAAGACCTCGGGGCCAACCTGGCGGCCATGATCATGCCGGCCTTTGTGCTGGGCAATGCCATCGCCGCAGTGTTGATGCGCCATACGCGCAGCGCCATGCTGCAGGTGCTCAACGCCGACTACGTACGCACCGCACGCGCCAAGGGCCTGACCGAGCGGCGTGTAGTCCTCAAGCATGCGCTGCGCAACGCGCTCACGCCCATCATCACGCTGGGCGCACTCGAATTCGGCACGCTGCTGTCCGGCGCGGTGTTGACCGAGCAGGTGTTTTCGATTCCCGGTTTCGGCAAACTGATCGTGGACGCGGTGTTCAACCGCGACTATGCGGTGGTGCAGGGCGTGGTGCTGTTTACCTCCAGCGTCTACATCCTGCTCAACCTGCTGGCCGACTTGGCGTATTTTGTGGTCAACCCACGGTTGAGGGGCTGACGCATGAGTGCCGTTCTTCCTGTCGCCGTTGCACGTGAGGCCACACCGGCGCGGCGGGCATTGCGCCGCCTGATGCGGCGCCGGGGCGCCATGCTGGGCCTGGTGATCGTCGTCATTTTTGTGGTGCTGGCACTGTTCGCACCGTGGACCGCACCCTACGATCCGATCGCCACCAGCTGGAGCGCGGTGCGCAAGCCGCCCAGCATGCAATACCTGTTCGGCACCGACGAAATCGGCCGCGACGTACTGTCGCGTGTGGTGTGGGGTGCGCGTGCCTCGCTGCTCGCGGGCCTGGTGTCGGTCAGCATTTCCATGGCGCTGGGCGTGCCGGTCGGCCTGCTGGCGGCTTACGTCGGCGGCTGGACGGACAGCCTCATCTCACGCTTTACCGACGCCATGCTGGCCGTGCCGTTTTTGATCCTGGCCATCGCACTGGCCGCCTTCCTGGGCCCCAGCCTCAGCAACGCCATGATCGCCATCGGCGTTTCGGCCACGCCCATCTTCATACGCCTCACGCGTGCCCAGGTGCTGGCCATGAAGGTAGAGGATTTCGTCGAGGCGGCGCGCGCCGTGGGCAACCCGCACTGGCGCATCGCGCTGCGCCACATCCTGCCCAATGTGCTGCCGCCGCTGATCGTGCAGGCTTCGCTGGCAATTGCCGCGGCCATCATCGCCGAGGCCAGTCTGTCTTTTCTTGGCCTGGGCCAGCAGCCGCCGGCGCCCAGCTGGGGCAGCATGCTCAACACTGCCAAAAATTACGTCGACAATGCGCCCTGGATGGCCATCTGGCCAGGGCTGTCCATCTTCCTGCTGGTACTGTCCTTTAACCTTCTGGGTGACGGGCTGCGTGATGCGCTAGACCCGAAACACAAATAAACTGACAAGCCCGGGTCCGACAGCACCCCCTTCTTCTTTCCTTCCATTCGCCATGCCTACATTCGACGCCCTTCACTATCCCTATGCCTCCCGCCGCAACGTGGTCTATGCCAACAAGGGCATGGTCGCGACGTCACAGCCGCTGGCCGCGCAGGCGGGCCTGCAGGTGTTGCAGGCCGGCGGCAATGCGATTGATGCGGCGATTGCGACAGCGGCCGCGCTGACGGTGGTTGAACCCAATGCCAACGGCATAGGCGGCGATGCCTTCGCGCTGGTCTGGCACGGCGGCAAGCTGCACGGGCTCAACGCCAGCGGCCCGGCGCCGCGCGGCATCACCCTGGAAAAACTGACAGGCCAGGGCTTGAGCGAAGTGCCTAAATACGGCCCGCTGCCCGTTACCGTGCCTGGCACGCCCGCCGCCTGGGCCGCACTGGCGCAGCGTTTCGGCCGCCTGCCGCTGACCACCTCGATGGCGCGCGCGGTGGAGCTGGCGCGAGAGGGGTTTCCGGTTTCACCTACCGTGGCCAGCGCCTGGCAAACAGCCACGGCGCTGTTCCGTGACGCATTCAAAGAGCCTTATTTCAAGTCCTGGTTTGACACCTTTTCGCTTGAGCGCGCACCGCAACCGGGCGAAGTCTGGCGCTCCGCCGCCCATGCCGACACCTTGCAATCGATTGCCGAAACCAACGCGGAAAGTTTCTACCGCGGCCCGTTGGCCGAACGTATTGCGGCCTTCGTGCAGTCGGCGGGCGGCTACCTCAGCCAGGAGGACCTCGCCGCGTTCCAGGTCGACTGGTGCGACCCGATCAGCGTCAGCTACCGGGGCTATGACGTCTGGGAGATCCCGCCCAACGGCCACGGCCTGGTGGCCTTGATGGCGCTCAATATCCTCAAAGGCTTTGACTTCAGCGAGCGCGACAGCCTGCGCACCCACCACCTGCAAATCGAGGCCATGAAGCTGGCGTTTGCCGACGGCCTGGCGCATATTGCCGACCCAGCGCATATGCGAGTGTCCGTGGCCGACCTGCTGTCGGACGCCTATGCGGCCGACCGCAGGGCGTTGATAGGCGCGCGCGCCCTGCAGCCCATGCCGGGTGAGCCCTCACGCGGCGGCACGGTCTACCTGAGCACGGCCGACGGTGAGGGTAATATGGTCTCGCTGATCCAGAGCAACTACATGGGCTTCGGCTCGGGCATGGTGGTGCCGGGCACCGGCATCGCGCTGCACAATCGCGGCAACAATTTTTCACTCGACGCCAAGCACCCCAACAGCCTGGCACCGGGCAAACGCCCGTACCACACCATCATCCCGGGCTTTCTGACCCAGGGCGGCCGCGCCATAGGCCCCTTCGGCGTGATGGGCGGCTTCATGCAGCCGCAAGGCCATGTGCAGATGGTGATGAACACCGTGGACTTCGGCCTGAATCCCCAGGCTTCACTGGACGCACCGCGCTGGGAATGGGAAAGCGGCAAGCGCGTGAGCATTGAGCGCTCCACACCCGAGCATCTCTTCCACGGCCTTGCGGGCCTGGGCCATGAGGTGGCCTGGTCGGGCAACCGCCTTGGTTTTGGCCGCGGGCAGATCATCTGGCGCAATGCCGAAGGCGTACTCTGCGGCGGCACCGAGCCGCGCGCAGACGGCTCTATCGCCGCCTGGTAAGCGGTCCTTTCCCTGTCATCAACGGAGCGCAACGCCGGCCGTGCTGGCCAGGTACTGCTCCAGCACCGCCAGTTCGGCCGCCGTCGGCGCTCCCTTGCCGGCGATCACCGCATAGAGGTTGCCCCGAAACCCTTCGCGCGGGTAGTAGCTGACATAACCGCAGCCCATCAGCATCTGGCTGAAAGCGCTGGGTGCGAATGTTGCCGCGGCGCTGCCGGCCTCGGTGGAATTGACGCGCAGCTTTTGCGCGCCTGCCGATGAGGTCAGCGACAGCACAGCCGGCGCGTTCACGGCGAGCCTGGCCGGCGCCAGCAGTTGCACCGTCAGTCCCTTGGCATCGATCCACCGGGCGCGCGGCTGGCCGTTGGTAAAGCCCAGTTCCGAGAGTTGAAGGTCTTCCGTCTTGGAGGCCTGGAACACCACGCCCGTATTGGTCTGCGCGGGGACACTGAGCGCCGCAACGGCGAAGTGCGCGTCTTCGATGTTGTAGGGCACACGGTTGCGCGGATTGGGTTGCACGCCCGCCATGCGGGAGGATTTTTTGCACCAGAAGCCGAAGGACTCCGGCACCGCATGGTCAGAGTTCTTCTTGCCGTTGGTCACGCGCATTACCGGCAGCGACATCGGCCCGGCCGCGCCGTTGTCCTTGTTGATCCAGTTGATCATCTCCATGGCGTTGCCCGGACTGGAGCCGTAACCGGAATCCGACACCGCGCGCACGATCTGCCCCGCTGCGGCCGGTGCACCCAGCATGTAGTCGGTGTAGCCATCAGCCAGTTCCCATTTGCAGGCGCTGTATTTGGCGGTGATGGCCAGCGCCGCATCGGCAAGATTCGTCGCGGCATAGCCCACAGGGTCAGTCAACGAAAACACCCTGCGCGGCGGTGGCACCTGTCCGCCCAGTTGCCCATCGCTGGTGTAGGTCAGCGTGGCAATCTGGTTGGCTGCAGGCGTGTAAGTGAAGCTGTCCTGCCCGTTTGCCCCGGCGGGAATGGTGAGCCGCGTTTTGCTGAAGGTGCCGCCTTTGTTTGACGCTACTGTCAGCACCACCGGCTGGGCCAGGTTGCCACGCGCATAGACCGTGATCGTCAACGGCGTGCCCGCCAGCGCGTAGCCGGGGCCGTCGTCAAACAGGGCGGCTTGTGCAATCCCGATAGCGGCCTTGAGCACACCCGAGACCTCGGGCTCCAGCGTTTTGTTCTGGTGCCAGCCGGGCACATGGTTGATGGCGTAGTTCCGTATGGGCCAGTGGTTGCCACCCATCCAGGTGTAGAGCTCGCACCCCGACTGCGCGGCGTACACCGCGGCTTGCGTGAACATCTCTACCCATCGCGGGTCGTCAATCGGCATGCCGACCTCCGTGAGCGCCAGCTTCACGCCCTTGGCCTTGGCCCAGTCGACGGCGATCTTCAAGCGGTCCACGCCGGTGGAGGCCTTGATAGCGCCTGTGCCGAAACCGGCGCTGTAGTTCTTCGCCACCTCGGTGTCGTAGTCAAAGAAGGCGCCGTTGCTGAAGGCGTCCAGGTACATGTGGACTTCATAAATCAGGTTGGCGCCCGCCAGTGGAAAACCGGGGTTTTTGGCGCCTATGACCATGGCCGAGTCGTACTGGTTGCCCGCCACATAGATCGGGTTGGCAGTGTCGACAGCACGTATGGCCTGGATGGCTGCCTGGGCGAAGGTAGGCCAGATCGTCAGGTCTTCGCCGCCTTTCACGGCCTCCTCATTCGACGCAATCACCCCACCCGGTTTAGGCATGTCATGCGGCTCGTTCATGAGGCCGTAACCGCCAAAGCCGGGATGGTTCTTCCACTTCGCCGCCGCGCGCGTCCAGAAGTCGGTGAAGTGAGAAATCTTGAGCGTGGCCCCTGGCGCCAGCGAAAAAATCCGCGACTGGATCTGCACCGCGTCTTTGGTGTAGGGCCGCAAGGGACTGGGCGGCACGGTCAGGCCGATCACCGAGCCGTCAGGCTGGAAGCGGAAGTCCTGATAGCGGCCGTAGTTGTGGTTGTCGATGATGCAGCGCGTGCCGGCAGCGGCGTGGGCGTCGAGCACGCCGGTGATGAAACTTTCATATCCTGCATGGAAAGCGCCGGGGTTTCCGATCGCCGCCTTGGCGGCAGTATCTGCCACCGTGTCGTGCAGCATGGGCTGCAGCAGTTCCCACTGAATGGGCAGCCTGTTTTTACTGAAACCGCAGGCGGCGAGGTAGGCCACGTCGGCCTTGCGCGGCACGGTGAAATGCAGATTGGGCGCCGAGCTGGTGTTGGCCCGCAGGCCGGGCTTGGCCCATTCCATGCCCGAGAGGTTGGTGCCCATGGCGGGCATGCCTGCCGCAGCGCGTACCGTGGCGGCGTGAGCCAGGCGGCTTAGGGCGAGGGGGCCAAGAGCGGCGAACGCGCCTGTGGCGAGTGCGGCTTGAGAAAATTCGCGTCTTTGCATCGGAAGGCTTCTCCTTTTCTTCACATCTTTGTTCGTAAAGACTCAGGTTAAGCCCGGTATTGCCGCTTCATTACAGTTTGAAGCAAGGCAGTGACCCGCTTACATTTCAGGTTCTTTCGGACTGTCAGATCTGACAGGTTTTGCACAGCGCCAGCGCGAAAATGCGAGGTCAGCGACAATAGTGGCAGGTATTTTTCGCTGTCGTTGCAATCGTTTGCAATTGCAGCGGCAGCTTTCACACCGGCGGTTTTGTGCAGGGCCAAGCGTCCTTGTTTTCCGTGCACAAGCGGCCTGATTCACTCCCACTTCCATCCATGACAAAAAGTTTTTTCCGGGCAGCCCTGGTGCTGGGTTTGCTGTCCGCCATCGGCCCTTTCGCCATCGACATGTACCTGCCCGCCCTGCCCTCCATCGGGCAGACGCTGGGCGCCTCCATGGGCGCGGTGCAGGCCAGCCTGATGGCCTTCTTCATTTCACTGGGCATAGGCCAGATCATTTACGGCCCGGTGTCCGACATGATCGGCCGCAAGGCGCCGCTCTACTTCGGCCTGCTGCTGTTTGCCGCCGGCAGCATCGGCTGCGCGCTGGCGCCGGACATCCACACGCTGGTGGTGCTGCGCTTTATCCAGGGCCTGGGCGCCTGCGCCGGCATGGTGGTGCCGCGCGCCATTGTGCGCGACCTGCACACCGGCCATGACGCCGCGCGGCTCATGTCCCTGCTGATGCTGGTCTTCAGCGTCTCGCCCATCCTGGCGCCGCTGGCCGGCAGCATCCTGATTGAATCCTTCGGCTGGCGCAGTGTGTTCTGGGCTGTCACGGTGGCCGCCGCTGCCGGGCTGCTGCTGGTGGGTTTCACCCTGCCTGAGACAAGGCCGCCCGAGCAGCGCGTGGACAGCAGCTTCGGCAGTGCGCTCTCCGCGTATGGCGTGCTGCTGCGCGACCGGCATTTCATGGGCCTGGTATTCATCGGCGCCTTCGGCATTTCCAGCTTCTTTGCCTACCTGGCCAACTCTTCCTTTGTGCTGATTGACCACTATGGCCTCACGCCAAGGCAATACAGCATCGCCTTTGCCGTCAATGCGGCGTCGTTTATCGGAGTGTCACAGTTCACCGGCAAGCTCGCCGCGCGCTTTGGCCTGGTGCCCATCGTGAAAGTGGCGGTCACCGGGTATGCCGCCGTGATGGCGCTGCTGCTGGTGGTCAACCTGGCCGGCATCGAACGGCTGGACGTGATGATTGCCCTGCTCCTGGTGGGCTACGGATTTTTGGGCCTGGTGGTGCCGACCACGGCGGTGCTCGCACTCGAAGAGCATGGCGCGATTGCGGGCACGGCTTCGGCACTGATGGGCACCCTGCAGTTCGTAACCGGCGCGGTGGTGATGGCGACCGTCGGCGTTTTTGCCGACGGCACTGCCCTCCCCATGGTGGCCGGCATTGCGGGCTGCGCGTTGCTGGCCTATGCCATGGCGCGCGGCACGCTGGGCGGCGTTCGCACCGCCCCTGCCGCTGCACGCTAGGTCACTAGGCCTGCATACGCAGCCGGCGCGCCGCTTCTTCGGCGCGCGCGTCGTCAATCTCACCCATCACCGCGCCCAGGTTGACCGGGCCGGTCTTGTGCGTAAAGCGCCCCGTCAGAACGGTCTCAGGTTGCAGCACGCCGCGCTGGTACAAGTCCCAGATCTCGCTGCCGTAGTCGGTGTGCAGGAGCTCGGGCGCGAAGCGGCCGAAGAAGCCGCGCAGGTTGGCCACATCGCGCAGCAGCATCCGCCCTGCGTGGTTGTTGCCGGCGGCGTCCACCGCCTGCGGCAAGTCGATGATGACCGGGCCGGGCTGGCCGTCCGTCACGCCCAGCAGGATGTTGAACTCCGACAAATCGCCGTGCACGACACCGGCGCACAGCATGCGCACCACTTCCGTGATCAGGGTGGCGTGATGCAGGCGCGCGTCTTCGGGCGAGAACTCCACGTCGTTCAAACGCGGCGCCGCATCACCGTGCTCATCGGTCACCAGTTCCATCAGCAGCACGCCATCGCAAAAATTATGGGGTTTGGGCACCCGCACGCCGGCAGCGGCCAGCCGGTATAGCGCATCGACCTCGGCGCTTTGCCAGGCTGCCTCGGTGGCCTCGCGGCCAAATCGTGTGCCCTTGGCCATGGCGCGCGCCTGGCGTGTGTTCTTCACCTTGCGGTTCTCGGTGTAGTCCACCGCCTGCCGAAAGCTGCGTTCGGTAGCGTCCTTGTAAACCTTGGCGCAACGGGTTTCGTCGCCACAGCGCACCACGTACACCATGGCTTCCTTGCCGCTCATGAGCTGGCGCACGACAGTGTCGATCAGCCCCTCTTCCAGCAGCGACTGCAATCTTTTCGGTGTTTTCATAGTCCCATTTTGCGCCTGCGCGCTGCAGGGCCGCCGCCTGCTTGCAAACGGTGCGGGTTCAAACCAGGGCAGGCATGGCCACGGGCGAGGAAGGCGTGGGGAGCCTGGCACCCTCGTTGGCTTGCAGCAGCCGGGTCAACCATTCATCTACCACCACCGGGTCGTTGATGGTTTTAATCGCCTGGTAGGCCACTTCCGCTTCGGGAAACCGCCGCCGCAAAAAATTGAGCCACTGCTTGAGCCGCCCTGCCCGTGCACGCGCATCAAGCCGTGAGCAGACGATGTGCCAGAACTCGGCGATCAGCGGCAGCAAGGTGGGCCAGCTCACGGCCGGTGCGGATCCATTTGCCATGTCGGCTTTGATCGCCAGCCCCAGCCCGGGGTCACGCACTGCGCCGCGGCCGATCATCAACCTATTGCAGCCTGAGGCTTCGCGGCAGCGGCGCGCATCGTCTACCGTCCAGATCTCACCGTTGGCCACCACTGGAATTTTCACGGCGGCGCGAATGTCGGCAATACGCTCCCAGTACGCTGGCGGCCTGTAGGCCTGGGCCTTGGTGCGGCCGTGCACGACGAGTTCGCCCGCGCCACCGGCCTCGATCGCCAGCGCACACTCCACGGCCCGCGCATCGTCGTCGTAGCCCAGGCGCATTTTGGCCGACACCGGCATGTGCGCGGGCACCGCGCGGCGCACGGCACCGACGACGGCGGTCAGGGTTTCGGGCTCTCTCAGCAGCGATGCCCCGCCGCCGTGGCGGTTGACAACCGCTGCCGGGCAGCCGAAATTGAGATCAATACCGGCCGGCCCCAGGCTTGCCAGGCGCGCGGCGTTTTCCGCCATGCAGCCCGGGTCTGAGCCCAGCAGCTGCGCGCGCACCGGCACGCCGGCCAGCGTGCGGCCGCCGTTGTGCATCTCGGGCACGATGCGGTAAAACACCCGCTCGGGCAGCAACTGGTCGGTGATGCGGATGAATTCGGAAACGCAGCGGTCTATGCCGCCCACCCGCGTGAGGATGTCGCGCAGCACGAAGTCCAGCAGGCCCTCCATGGGGGCCAGCAAGACGGTTTCCTGCGCTTCGGTTTTCATGTCACTCAAGGCTTATTTGGCGGCCAATCGCCACAGCGACGTGACTTCGGCCGCGCGTGCCGCATGCAGCGCATCGCTCGCGTCTGCGGCCTTGGGGTGATGCGGCTGCGCGTCCAGCCGGTCGACCACCTTGAGTCCGGCAGCGTCTATCGCGGCCAGCAGCCACGTGCGTGTGCGCAGGCCCAGGTGCTCGGCAATGTCCGACAGGATCAGCCAGCCCTCGCCCTTGGGCTCCAGGTGGGCCGCCAGGCCATTGAGAAAGCCCAGCAGCATGCGGCTGTCTTCGTCATACACGGCGTGCTCAATCGGCGAACCCGGGCGCGCGGGCAACCACGGTGGGTTGCAGACAATGATGTGCGCCTTGCCTTCAGGAAACAGGTTGGCCTCACGCACTTCGATTTGCGGAAAGCCGAGCCGCTTGAGGTTGTCACGCGCGCAGGCCAATGCACGCGGGTCCTGGTCTGTCGCAATCACGCGCTGCACACCGCTGCGCAGGGCCAGCACCGCGGCCAGCACGCCGGTGCCGGTGCCGATGTCAAAACCGAGCAAGTCATCTGTGCCTTCAGGTACAGGCGCCTGGGCCACCAGGTCGATGTATTCGCCACGCACCGGCGAGAAAACGCCGTAGTGCGGATGGATGCGGTTGTGTGGTCCGTCTTCGCCCAGGGCGGGAATGGGAACGCCCTTGCGCCGCCATTCGTGCGAACTGATGAAACCCATCAATTCGCGCAGGGATGCCACGGAAGAACCATTGCTTTCTTTGGCAGGTCCCCAGGCTTCTGAGCAAGCCTTCTTCGCATCCGGGGCGCGGCGCAAAGGAATGCTGTAGTCCGCATCAAACGGGATCAGCACCATGCTGAGCACCCGGGCGCGCTGCGCCTGGGCCTGGCGGTGCAGGTGAAAGGCTTCGGGGAAAACCGGGGCGGTCGCTGGCACCGGGGCGCTGGCGTCTGCCGCCTTCTGGTCCTTGACACGTTTGTCGCGCTTGGGTTTGGCTGGTTTGTCGACACGGCGCGCCAACGCCTGCAGCAACAGCCGGGCGTTCTGGAAGTCGCCGCGCCAGAGCAGGCCCGTGCCTTCGCACGCCAGGCGGTAGGCCGCATCTGCCGCGAGGGTGTCGTCAGCGATCACCACGCGCTTGGGCGGCGATGCGCCGCGCTCGGAACGCCAGCGCGCAGAACGCGCCTCGCCGCCCTCCGTCCAGTGGATGGTGAGGGGCTCAGCGGAAGCGCTAGCGGAAGAAGTTACGGGAACAGCAGGTGAAACAGACATCAGGGGCAGACAAAGAGGAACAAACGAAGAACAAGAAGGAAGCCAAGTGTTTTAACAGATGGCCAGCCCCGGCGGCTGTAAGCGCTACCTATTCACTATCAATTCGATAGCTGGCGGCGCATGTACTGATTGGGCTCCGGCCATTTTTGGCACGTAAAAAAGGGTTGGAAGTCTATGGGGCGATTTCGGACGCAAGCCCAGAACGGCTTCCGGAGCACGGCTTCCGGAGCACTTCCCCATCCATTTTAAGAACGATTCAGGCCTCCAGCCCAATAGGGGCCTTGACCACCAGCTATCAATTAGATAGCGAAACCAGGTGGCACACCGCAAAAGGGGCGATAGAAAATGGATCTGCCGGAACCGGCCGGACCACCGGATGAAATGAGCCGATACGCCGGGTTGGGCTCATTCTCCGCGGGGATCGGTACTTTCTTCTTTGTGTTCAGTGCCAAGGGCCGGCGGTTGCTCTCCTCCCCTGAAGGCCACCAGAAACGCGTCGGAAGCCACCTGGTCAGCCAGGGCCCTCAAGTTCGCAGCCGAGGCGGAGCCCAGAACGGCTTCCACTTGATCGTTGACTGCTGCCCAGTGCACGATGCCTTCCGAAAGCCGGGTCTTGCCAAGCGAGGTGAGAACGCTGTGCTTGGTCCGGCGGTCTTGCGCGTCCTGGCGCAACTCAACAATGCCGTCGCGCACCAGAGGCCTGAGCGCATGGGTCAGGGCAGAAAGTTGAATGGCGAGCAGGGCTGCCAGGTCCTGCAGCGCCGGCCCCTGCTGGTCGGCGCCCGTGAGCCGGTGTATTCCTGCGATGAGCGCGAGCTGCGTGGCCTTGAGGTTCAACGGTGCCAGCGCTTCGTCATAAAGCTGCTCAAGCCTGCGAGTCGCAACGCGCAGTGGGGTGATCGTGCAGGCCCGCCCGCCCAGGATGTCCTCCCCATAGGCGGCGAACTCATCCAGGCTGTCGTACACATCAACAGGATTCGCGGTAATTCCCATACTTTAAAAATGGTTGAGTACTGCACTGTTCTGCAGCTTGAGGGCGATCGCCCCTATATTTGAGCCCTCAACCTTATTAGTTGAGCCCTCAATTTTATTGGAAAACCATCAATGACAACCAACAGTTCCAGAAAAGTCGCGCTCGTCACAGGGGCTTCTTCGGGCATCGGCGCCGTCTATGCGGACCGCCTCGCCGCGCGTGGCTACGATCTTATCCTTGTCGCCCGGCGCGCTGACCGCCTGGAGGCGCTCTGCGCACAGGTATCAAAGGCGCACAACATCAAAGCTGAGGCTGTTGTGGCCGATCTGGGCAAAGAGCAGGATTTGGCACGGATCGAGACCATTGTGGCCACCCATGAGGACGTGCGCGTCCTGGTCAACAATGCCGGCCTTGCGCGCCTGGCACCTGCGGCCCGGATGCCAGCAAACGACGTGGCCTCCCAGATCGCTCTCAACATCACCGCGTTGACGCGCCTGACCCAGGCGGTGGTGCCCGCGTTCATCGGCAGAAACCAGGGCGTGATCATCAATATCGCTTCTGTCCTGGCCATCCATTCGATGCCCATCAGCGCCGTCTACAGCGGCACCAAGGCTTTTGTACTGCAATACAGCCGGGGCCTGCAGGAAGAGCTGGCAGGCACCGGGGTGAAGGTCCAGCTGGTGCTGCCCGCATCGACAGCCACTGAGATATGGGACCTGTCGGGCGTTCCACTGGCGGCTCTCAACAAGGAGGCCCTGATGACGACCGAGCACATGGTCGATGCAGCACTCGCGGGCTTCGACCAGGGCGAAACCATCACCTGGCCGTCGGTCGCCGATGCCAGCCTGTGGGACAAGTACGAGGCTGCCCGCTCCGAACTGTTCGCGAACACCCAGGTTGGAACACCGGCCCCGCGCTACAAGGTTCTCTGAGGCAGCGAACTAACCGTTGCTGCTCTTCCTCTGCCCCTCTTTTCATTCCCTAAGGACAACTCATGCTTTTCGATGCATTCCCCCTGCGCGGCATTGCGCTCAAGAACCGTGCCGTGATGTCGCCGCTCACCCGCAGCCGCGCAAGCGACAACACGCCCAACAGCCTGATGGCCATCTATTACGGCCAGCGCGCAAGCGCCGGCCTCATCATCACGGAAGGAACTTCGCCCTCGCCCAACGGCCTGGGTTATGCCCGCATCCCCGGCCTGTTCAATGAGGCGCAGGTGCAAGGCTGGAAGCTGGTAACCGATGCCGTGCATGCCAAGGGCGGCAAGATTGTCGTGCAACTGATGCATACCGGCCGTGTGACCCACCAGGCCAACCTGCCGGCCGGCGCCGAAGTGCTTGGGCCTTCACCTGAAACCTGCCCTGGCGAGATGTGGACCGATACCCAGGGCAGCCAGCCGCACACGCCGCCGCGCGCCATGACCGAGGCCGACATCCAGGCCGTGGTCGGCGAATACGCCACGGCCGCGCGGCTTGCCATCAAGGCCGGCTTTGACGGCATCGAACTGCACGCCGCCAACGGTTACCTGCTTGAGCAATTCCTGAACGCCAACATCAATCGCCGCACGGACGGCTACGGCGGCACAGCCGAAGGGCGCAACCGGCTGGTGCTGGAAGTCGCTCACGCAGCCGCGAAGGAGATCGGCGCTGAGCGCGTCGGCATCCGCCTGTCGCCCCACGGCGTGGTCAATGCCGCCGGCGCATTCGAAGGCGTGGACGAACAGTACCTGGCGCTGGTGAAGGCGCTGTCCGCACTCGGCCTCATGTACATACACGTCCTGGACCATTCGGCCATGGGCGCCCCGCCTGTTCCGGCGAAGCTGAAGGCCGATTTGAGGGCTGCGTTCGATGGGCCCTTTATCCTCGCCGGCGGGCAAAACAAAGCCAGCGCAGAACAGGCGCTGAGCGAAGGCCGTGCGGACCTGATTGCCATTGGCAGGCCTTTCATCGCCAACCCTGACCTGGTCGAGCGCTTGCGCCAGGACGCGCCCTTGAATGCTCCCTCCCCGGACACGTTCTACACACCCGGCGCCAAGGGCTACACGGACTACCCGACGCTCGCAGCTCAAACATCAACCGCCTGATTGCCAACCCTCCCCGCTCCGATAAATGGGAGGCGCGGAATTAAAAAAAGCCCGGCAATTGCCGGGCTTTTCTATTTCAGTCATTCACTGGAGTGTTCAGACTGTCCATCCACCGCCAAGGGCCCGGATCAATCCCACTGTTGCCAGGTACTGCGAAGTCTTCACCTGCAGCGCCTGGCGCCGGTTGCGCAATTCGCTGCGCTGGGCGTCCAGCAGCTCAAGCTGGCTGACAAAACCGTTGCGGTAGCGTGAGTCCGACAGCACCGTGGCGCGGGTGGCTGAGGCGACCGAGCGCGATTGCGCTTCCGACTGCTCAGCCAGCAGGCGCAATGCCGAGAGCTGGTCTTCCACATCCTTGAAGGCGACGAGGATCTGCTCGCGGTAGTTGGCCAGCGCGATGTCGAGTTCGGCATTCGCGTTCTGCACACCGGCCTTGCGGCGCCCGCCATCAAAGATCGGCAGCGACAGCAGCGCGCCCACGCCCCAGGCCTGGGTGGACACCTTGAACAGGTCCTTGATCTCGGGCGCGGCATAACCGCCGTTGGCCGTCAGCGAGAAGGTCGGGAACCAGGCGGCTTCAGCCACGCCCACGCGGGCCTGCGCGGCCTGCATGGTGCTTTGCGCAGCCGACACGTCGGGCCGGCGCTCCAGCACCGTGCTGGGGACGCCGGCCGGGATGACCGGCAGCGCCGTCGACCACTCAGTGGGCGCCACGGCAAAGTTGGAAGCCACCTCGCCGACCAGCACGGCCAGCGCATGTTCCAGTTCGGCGCGGCGGCGGTCCAGCGCCAACGCTTCGGATTCGGTGGCCGCCACCTCGGTGCGCACGCGGGCGACATCCAGCTCGGCCACGTCGCCTTCCTTGAAGCGGATCTCCGTCAGGCGCAGCGTGTTGCGGTAGGCCTGCAGCGTGTCGCGTACCAGCGTGCGCTCCGTGTCGAGTGAGCGCAGGTTGAGGTAGGTCTGCGCCACATCGGCCTGCACCAGCAGCTGGGTGCTGCGTAGCAGGGCTTCGCGAGACTTTGCGTCCAGCGATGCAGCGTCCGAGTTGAGCGACAGCTTGCCGATCAAATCAACTTCATACGAAAAGTTGGCGGCGGCCGTGACTGTGGTCTGCGCCACGCGGTTGGTGGTGATATTGCTCTGGCGCACGGCGCCTCCGCTCAAACCCACTTGCGGCAGGCGATCAGCGTCGGTATTGCGCAAGATGGCTCGCGCCTGGGCCAGCCGGCCTGCGGCCACTTTCACGCTGTTGTTGTTATTGCCTGCCTGCTCGACCAGCTGGTCGAGCACGGGGTCGGCAAACACCTTCCACCAGGTGCCTTGTGATTGCGGGGCGGTGGCTGCTGCCGTAGCGACAGCAGCAGCGTTTTCCTTATAAGCCGACGGCGCGGCGGGAATGCTGGCCGGATCAACCGAGGCGCTGGTGGCGCAACCAGCCAGCACCAGGGCGGCCAGCAGCGGCAACAGAGCGGTGCGTAGTTTTGACGATGTGTGGTTCATGATGAACTCCTGTATCTTTTTCGATGCTTGTTGTTATTCGTGAAGCTTGAGGGGCGCTGCGGGTTGCGCGTGCACACCTGCACCACCGGCGCCGGCAAAGGCTTCAACGTGCGGCACTTCGCCGTGCAGCTTCAGCGGCCGGTTGCCCGTGAGGGCGCGCAGCGTGACATAGAACACCGGCGTGAGGAAGAGACCGAAAGCCGTCACACCAATCATTCCGGAGAACACCGCCACGCCCATCGCGTGGCGCATTTCGGCGCCGGCACCGGTCGACAGCACCAGGGGCAGCACGCCCATGATGAAAGCCAGCGAGGTCATCAGGATGGGGCGCAGACGCAGGCGGCTGGCTTCAACCGCAGCCTGCAGCGGCGTGCGCCCGGCAAACTCCAGCTCGCGCGCAAACTCCACAATCAAAATGGCGTTCTTCGCCGACAGCCCCACCAGCACAATCAAGCCGATCTGCGTGAAGATATTGTTGTCGCCGCCGGTCAGCTTCACGCCCAGCATGGCGGCCAAGAGGCCCATGGGCACGATCAGCACGATGGCGATCGGCAAGGTCAGGCTTTCATACTGCGCGGCCAGCACCAGGAAGACCAGCAGCAGCGCCAGCGGGAACACCCACATGGCCGAATTGCCGGCAATGATTTCCTGGTAGGTCAGGTCCGTCCACTCATAGCTGATGCCGGGCGGCAGGGTTTCCGCCGCGATGCGCGCGACCGCATCCTGTGCCTGTCCCGACGAATAGCCGGGTGCGGCGCCGCCGTTGATGTCGGCCGACAGGAAGCCGTTGTAGCGCATGGCGCGTTCAGGGCCAAAGCTCGGCGTCACTTTCATCAACGCCGACAGCGGCACCATTTCGCCGGTGGCCGAGCGCACCTTGAGCAGGCCGATGTCTTCAGCACGGGCGCGGTAAGGCGCGTCGGCCTGGACACGCACGGAGTAGGTGCGGCCGAACTTGTTGAAGTCATTGGCATACAGGCTGCCCAGGTAGATTTGCATGGTGTCGAACACGTCGGTCACCGGCACGCCGAGCTGGCGCGCTTTGGTGCGGTCGATGTCGGCATAGAGCTGCGGCACGTTGACCTGGAAGCTCGAGAACATGCCGGCCAGCTCGGGCGTCTGGTAGGCCTTGCCCATGAAGGCCTTGGTGGCGGCGTCCAGCGCGGCGTAACCGAGCGAGCCACGGTCTTCCAGTTGCAGCTTGAAACCGCCGGTGGTGCCCAGGCCCTGCACGGGCGGCGGCGGGAACATCGCGATAAACGCTTCCTGGATGCCGCCGAATTTGCCGTTGAGCTGGCCGGCGATAGCGCCCGCGCTCAGGTCTGCGCTCTTGCGCTGGTCAAACGGTTTGAGCGACAGAAATACGATGCCCGAGTTGGAGCTATTGGTAAAACCGTTGATCGACAGGCCCGGGAAAGCAATCGCGTGCTCCACGCCAGGTTGCTTCATGGCGATGTCGCTGATCTTGCGGATCACGTCTTCGGTGCGGTCCAGCGTCGCGCCGTCTGGCAGTTGCGCAAAACCGATGAGGTATTGCTTGTCCTGGCCGGGCACAAAGCCGCTGGGCACGGCCTTGAAGAGGCCCGTGGTGGCCAGCACCAGCACCAGGTAGGCACCCAGCATGATGGCCTTGCGCGAGATCGCGCCCTTAACACCGCGGCTGTAGTTTTCAGAACCGCGGCTGAAGGCCTTGTTGAAGGCACCGAAGAAACGGCCAAACACTTTGTCCATGCCGCGGGTCAGCGCGTCTTTCGGCGCGTCATGGCCTTTGAGCAGCATGGCGGCCAAGGCCGGCGACAGGGTCAGCGAATTGACGGCTGAAATCACAGTCGAAATCGCAATGGTCAGCGCGAACTGCTTGTAGAACTGGCCCGACAGGCCGGTGATGAAAGCCAGCGGCACGAACACGGCGATCAGCACCAACGCAATGGCGATGATGGGGCCCGACACCTCTCGCATGGCTCGGTAGGTGGCGTCGCGCGGACTCAGCCCCCCTTCGATGTTTCGCTCGACGTTCTCCACCACCACGATGGCGTCGTCCACCACAATGCCAATGGCCAGCACCAGCCCGAACAAGCTGAGCGCATTGATTGAAAAACCGAACAGGTGCATCACCGCAAACGTGCCGATGACCGAAATAGGCACCGCCAGCAACGGGATGATGGAGGCGCGCCAGGTTTGCAGGAAGATGATCACGACCAGCACCACCAGCGCCACGGCTTCGAGCAGCGTGTGCACCACGGCCTCGATGGAAGAGCGAACGAACTGCGTGGTGTCGTAAACGATTTCGTAGTCCACGCCTTCAGGCATGTTCTTTTTCAGGTCCTTCATCACGGCCTGCACGTCGTCGGAGATCTGGATGGCGTTGGAGCCCGGCGCGGCAAATACCGGCACTGCCACGGCCTGCTTGTTGTCCAGCAAGGAGCGCAGCGCGTAATCTGAAGCGCCCAGTTCCAGGCGCGAGATGTCGCGCAGGCGCGTCACGGCGCCGCCCTTGTCGGTCTTGACGATGATGTCGCCGAACTCTTCTTCGCTTTGCAGGCGGCCCTGGGCATTGATGGACAGTTGCATGTCCACACCGGGCAGGCCGGGCGACGCACCGACCACGCCGGCTGCGGCCTGGATGTTCTGCTCGCGGATGGCGCGCACCACGTCGCCGGCGGACAAACCGCGCTCAGCCACCTTTTGCGGGTCCAGCCAGACGCGCATCGAATAGTCACCGGAGCCGAACAGCTGCACCTGGCCCACGCCGTTGATGCGTGCCAGGCGGTCCTTGACATTGAGCACCGCGTAGTTGCGCAGGTAGGTCATGTCGTAGCGGTCGTTGGGCGACAGCAAGTGCACCACCATCGTGAGGTCGGG